>WPCH01295129.1_pt1 | contig 36733 bp, 44 predicted proteins | sample 5399881 | NCBI WGS metagenome assembly WPCH01 (sample SAMN12869468, study PRJNA574797) | sludge metagenome | isolation source: wastewater treatment of pH5 | place: China:Beijing | collected 2019-05-20
CCGAGCTGCTGAATACTCGTCCACGTCAGACTTTAGGCTGGAGATTCCCGGTAGAAGTGCTTGTTGACCACCTCCAGCTTTCGGTGAGCAACAGCCTTGAGACCATTAACTGAGTGTTGCACTTCGATCCTGAGACCGCCAACTCTGTTGAGCGCATCAAACAAGCGGATCGTACTGGCCAGCGGGTTCATCGGCTGATATCGAGTTAGTCTAGTCCGATACCCATCCGCCCATAGGCGTCACTATTGGCGACACTTGATGAGCGAATTCCCTCTCATTCAGTAATTGCCATCTCTCCAATCTATTGTGCGCGGGTGATAAATCGATCCAGCTCTTCGGATGGGGAGCTATTTGGTGTAGCAGTGAACGTTGCAGGCTGTACACACTGCTTATACCGATAATAGCTGAGTATGTCTCAGGGCATGAACCGATGATAATGCTAGTTGCGGCAGGTTATGGCATTAGTGTTGGACTGGCAGAGTTGCGCAGGTTCATCCAGCGCGCCCAACAATTTGATGAAATAGTTTCTACGTAACGAGCTCTTCCCACGCGGGTATACCCGTCTCCAGCACGCTAAAAGAACAGTGTCAGGCCTCCCAAGCAAGATTCTAAAGGGACCCTACCTCAGTCGTTCCCCCTGAGGCGGGCAGCGGCCGGAAGGTTGGAGGTTGGTATAGGGTTGGCGTGTTGTTTCTCACTCGCCCACCTGCAGCGGAAACTCAAACTGCATCGTGGGGGCGTCCGCTTCCATATTCGGGGCTGGCTATGTACATGCTGGTATGCATGAAGCTGATTGCATCGTGATGCGGTCATTTTAGTGCTCGTTGACGTTCTACTCCTGAATATCCGTTGATGCCACGGTGAGATAAGGGTTGTTCGGTGGTATGTCGCTGAAAACGAGTTTGGGGTGCTGTAGTAGGTAGCCATGGAGTCGGCGGGACTTGCGTGGGCCGGTCACTGTGCAGATCCAGATGTTGAGACCAATCCTCTGTTTTCGATGCAGGCCCAGCCGCTCGAAGTGCTTCTGTATCCACTGCCAATCCTGCTGTTTCTCTTGCTTGGCCAGTGCTGTGATCTGTGGATGCTCTTGCGCATAGCGCTGAAATATACCTGGGCTGACGAGATATACCGTGTTGCTCACGGTATGTATCAAGGCTTTGGTGTCGTTAATGATGAGCTTGCGTGATTGGATACCGTCTTTCAGCCAGATCATGAAATGTTCGCCGGATGGCATGGCGTGCTGCGGTTGTCCCGCTGCTGTGACGTGCTCAGGTACGAGGTCAGTCGCTGGGCCGGCGGTGGCTGCTGCTTCGCCAACCTGAGCGGGTGCTGACCCCTTTTCTGTCGTCGGTGATGGTTCTGCCGATTCAGGTATGCCAATGAGCGACATCAGGTCTTCCATTATGCTTGGAAGGCGCTTCTGAGCTGATGTGGCGGCTGGGATTGCGGAAAAGGGTGTTGGCTGTTCCAAGGGCGAACCTGTATCGCTTGAGGGCAACGATTGGTCGGGATCTGTGGAGCCGGCTTCTGCCTCTGAGGTTGTGCCTGAGGCGTCTTCGAGCACTGTGCCAGTAAATGGCTCTGGGCGTTCGGTAGCTTCCCAGATAAGTGCTGGCGAGAGTCGTAGCAGTGTGAAGCTGTGTGACCAGCCTGTCGCACTGGTGACGGTGGCTTTCCAGATGGCCTTGCCCTCGGGGGTCGGATGCAGCATGCCGTGATCTTGCAGCACGTTGAACACGGCGGTGTTGTTCGCGGGTATGCCATCGATGCCCTGTGAGAGCAGGTGCGCGCGCAGTTTGTCAGAGACAGTCTTGCTCACTAGCCAAAGTGAATCCTCCGTAAGCCAGCCATCAGAGGCCTGGGGCTGGTTGAGTTTCAGTTCTTCTTTGAGCAAGTACCGCAGCCCGTCGAGCAATTTGCGTTGCAGGGCATGCTTGGGCGCTGCCATGGCACGGGTGGGATCTCCTCCCAACTCATGGGCCACCGATGCGCGGTCGGCCTGGACGACGAGTTCACCCAATACGCCAGCATGTTCATACTGTCCGGCCAGCACATAGAGCAGTAATGCCCACAGCGAGGGGTACATGCTGAGCCAATCGAGGATGTTCCGGTCGAGCAACTGATGGTAGAGCAAGCCGGTGGCTGCACCATGTAGCCGGTATTCACGGTCGTTCCGGTAGCGGAAGCGGTACGGCCGGGTTAGTGGCCCGTGCCAGGGGTGCCATGTACTGCCATCTCCATACTCGACATGAAGGTCGACGGCGATCTTGCCGATGTCATGGAGCAAGGCCGCGTAGGCGACAGCGGCGGTCCAGGCTTCGGACTGAGCTGCCTGGTCTTCGGGTGTTGTGCCGACAGGTAACAGATGGGACTGCCGCAGTTTCAGTGCAAAGGCGACGATTTCTAGGCCATGGTCGAGCATGCCGCCCTGGTAAGCGTGATGGTGGCTCTCCGAGGCGGGAAACTGCTGCACCAGCTCGGCATAGCGCTCCAATGGTGCCCGGTATAGCGCAGTGAACTGTTTGCGCGAAAGCGATGTGCGTTGCCAGATATGTTCCATCAGTTTTTGCCGGCGGGGCGTGGCCAGCAAGGAGGCGGCCGATTCCGGCCGCATCAGCCCTTTTGGTGTAGCCGTCGGGGTCAGCTTAGGCGCTGGTGGCCGTTTTCGTTGGAACAGAGCGAGCATCGTGATGACCTGAAGTACGAGGAGAGTGGGCCTTTTCCTTTTCCCGGTAGGCCCGTTCCCTTGTGGCCCATTCCCTTATCCTTTGTCTATCCTTTCAGCCTTCAACCTTTTGGATATACGGCAGTGACAATGGGTGCTCCACTATCAATGGGAAGATCGATCCAACGCATTGTCAGCACCAACCTGTTGGGGTCTATGGTCGAATGGCCGCGGGAATTTCATGGTTGAATGTAATGTATTTTTCAATTACTATCGATTGAAGGTAAACAACGAGAGATAGATGCCATGCCGTCGCTTACGGTTACAGTGAAAGGTCAGGTCACGCTCAAGCGGGAACTGTTACAGCATCTCGGTATCAAGCCGGGGGAGAGGATAGACTTCGATAAGCTACCAGGTGGGGAGCTTCGGGTGCGGGCGGCGCGGCCGACTGGCACAATCGACGGCTTTCTCGGACTGCTCGCGGGCAAGACCGACAAGGTCGCCACCATCGAGGAGATGAACGAAGCGGCTGCCGCTGGCTGGGCAGGCGAATCGTGAAGGTCAGTGTCGACACCAATGTACTGGTCCGGGGTGTTGTGTGTGATGATCCAAAGCAGGCCCGTGCTGCCAGCAAGATTCTGAAAGAAGCGTCATTGATCGCGGTTTCCCTTCCTTGCCTGTGTGAGTTCGTCTGGGTTCTGGGGCGAGTCTATAGCTTTGACCAGGCAACGATTGCCATGGCGATCCGTGCGTTGCTTGATACGGAGAATGTTGTCATGAATCGTCCAGCCGTAGAGGCTGGGCTTGCATTGCTGGATGCCGGCGGTGACTTCGCCGATGGCATCATGGCCTATGAGGGTACATGGCTTGGCGGTGAGACCTTTGTTTCCTTCGACAAGAAGGCTGTCTCGCTGCTGAGGAAACAGGGGGAAGCTGCACGGCTGCTTTCCTGAGTGGGGCGAATGGCCAGCAACAAGCTTGAGGCCGACCTCATGGGTTCCGCACGCGTTGCCACCGACATGTCCTGTGAAGTGCTTGAACATCAACATTGGAGCTAACTTAAATGAGCAATGCAACTCCACGCATGACCAACCTGTTTCTCCAGCTTGGGCTGGATGCCAGTGAAGAGGCGATAGCGCAATTCATCAAGGATCACCAGTTGCCCACCGACGTTGACCTTGCCGAGGCTCCGTATTGGAATGATGCCCAACGACAGTTCCTGGCCGAGCAAATCAAGGCCGATGCGTCCTGGGCCATAGTTGTTGACCAGTTGAACGAGTCGCTGCATGAAGATGCGGTCAAGATCAGTTCCGGCCTGAAGTAGCCTTTGAGGTTGGTTGGCAGGTCAGCACATCATGGAGTGAGTCGCGGTTTTGAATAATCGAAAGCATTGGGAGTCGTAATAGAATGTAACAGGAGACGAAAGAGCATGAGCACGAATACTCGTAGCAGATACTTAGAGCACTTTGGTAGCTGGCTTGGCCATCGGTGGCGTGGTTATGCACGTGCTGAAAGGCGGGTATCAGGTTGGCTGGTATCAAAGGGAGTTCCGGCTGGCGTGGCGACTGTACTGTTGTGGAGCGTCAAGCTCGCTGTCTTGGCGGTGTTGCTCTACGTGGCGTTCTGGCTTGCGCTGTTGCTGGTGGGGCTGTTGCTTGTTGCCCGGAGTCGTGGCAGGCAGTACGACGATTTTGCTGAACCGCGCGATGAATTGCGCCACGGCGAAGCGGGATTTGGTTGGTACTCTTCGGACGGGCACCGTCTCGATCCGCACGATCCCAACGATCCGTACGACGACTGACTGCTGTTCAGCAAGCCTGACATCGAATCAGCGCGCCACCTTGTTTACGCCGGATGAGGTGCTTTCTTTCGCGTCCTTGCTACCGGTTGCAAGATTCTGCGCAATTGCGCCGGCTTTCATGCCAGCCCATCCCAAGGCTGCGATCCAGAACGTCGGCAGAACTACGAACATGGTTCCCATGACGAGCATCAGCAGCATGTCGCCGAAGGTGTTGTTCAACCCGACCAGTGGGTCGAAGTTCGTGTGTGGCCGGTTCCAACCCCAGCCCCAGCCATAGAGCGCATCAAGAATCGTACTGTCGATCCAGCGCGCGAGCTGGAACCAGAAATCAACGAAAAAGAGCGCGAACTGGACGACGCTGATCGTGACGACGGTTTTCAGGTTATAGGTGCCGACGACCAGCACTAATGGAATGCACACGACCAAGGCCATCTTCAGCAATGCAAGCACCATGGGCAGCGCCTGCCGCATGACGTCGAGGGCAGGAAAAGCGGCGATCGATCCAAGGGCCATGCCGACATCGCTGGTGGCGCGATTGATGACGTTGGGCAAGGTCTTGTCGATCTGGCCGCCGTAATCGGTATAGACACTGCCCTGGTTGAGCTTTTGCTGACGTGGCGAGATGATGGTGCGGATCACCGAATCATCGACCTCGGCGCGGCTCAGGAAGCCGGCCCAGCCAGCGATGCGATTGAGCAGACTGGGATCGACCTGTTCGAGCAGGCGTGCCCGCAGGCCATTGCTGCCGTCGCTCCACCATTGCCTGCAGGTCGGGTAACCCGCGCCGCTTGGCACCTGGGCCAGGCCGGCGTCCCGGTTGCTGTCGTAATCCCAGCCGTCGCGCGGCGTCCTGGCGCGGTAGGTATCGTAGAAGCCGTTGGTACTGACGAAATAATTCGAGCCGATCCAGGTCACGTCGTGCATTTGCGCCTCATCGAGATCAGGGCGGCTCATGAACAGCTTGGCACGCGCCGGCCCGTAGCAGTCGTGGGTGAAGTCCGCCACTTCCTGCGCGAGGACCGGGTCGTCGATGCGAGTGGCGTTGATGTCCATGCGCATCTGCCGCAGATCGGTGCCGCACGGGATCGCAGCCACCGAGGCACCCGTGATCGCTCGGGATAGCGCATGTATGAACGCCCACCACACCGGAAGCTTCGCGCTTTGGTTGTTGAGGGTGCTGAAGGATTGCGACCAGCCGGTGTCACCGGGCTGTGGCACGCTGACCTGGCACTGCGCCGAGCGCGCCTGGTCGTACCTGATGGTGTTGAGATCGACGTCGATGAACGGAATGCCTGCGAACATCACCACCACGATCGCCACCCACACCCGGTTCTCGATGCGCATCGAGGACAGCACGCCCTTGTTGCCTTCGTCGGCGCCCTCGGCGCGGGCCCTCAGCCACTCATCGATGATGATGGCCACGAAGGGAATGACGAACACACCGCTGGAAACAAGTACCGCCCAGATGCCGTTATGGACAATCCAGCCCAGCAAGGTCAGGTAAAACTCCAGGTAGTCGGTGGTGAAAAGCGTCATGGTCCAATCCCCGCTATGCACCCTGAGCCAACAGGCTGAACTCGAGCGCGAGCAATGCCGCCACGCCGGCAATTTCGGCGCGGATAAGCCGGCGCCGGGCATCGCTGCTTGCATCGCGTGCGAGCAGGCGGCGGCGCATCCACAGCCAGCCATAGGCCGTTGCGCCGTACAGGCACAGGCGCCACAACAGAAAGTAGCCAGAGGACTCTGCCAGCCAGCGTTCCCAGCCGACAACGCTGCCGAGGTAGTGGATACCCGCGATGTTGGCTGCCACTGCCGCCGCAATCAGCAACATCGTCCACAGCAGCGTTTTCGCCATGCGCCGGTTGAACAGCCGGCGCGGGCGAAGCCAGGTCAGACTCATGGCGTGCCTGCCGGACTGGGCCGCTGCAACTGGTCGATGCGGTTGGGCACGGGGTCGCCTTCGTAGATGCCGCGAGACCCTGCTGCGCGTGTACCGTGGCGCTGTATGATGGCCATCGGCGAATTGTTGGCGAGCGTGCGACGCAGCTCCAGTTCGGTCTTGAGGTTCGAGATCTCCCGGTCGAGCGCGCCGCTGTCCTGATCGACGGCAGCCACCGCCAATTGGTTCGCGGCGACGTTGGGCTCCCTCCTGCCGGTCAGCAGTGTACGCTGCAGCAGCAGTGCCTTCTCCAGTACCGATGCCAGTGCGACTTCCGAGGCCAGGCGCTGCGCCAGGATGTGTTGATCCGGCTCGTCGCGCAGCGCTTCGATGACGCCACGGGTGATCGGCAGTGACATGCTGCCGGCTTCGCGCAGGTTCTCGAAGGTGGTGTTGCGTGTGCCGTCGATCAGCTCCTGTAGCGCCTGCAGCTTGGTGTCGTATTCTTCCTGGATGAGGGGTGTCAGGCCAACGCCGGGAACGGTTTCGGTTTTGGTGCAGGCGTCGCAGGTGCGCTGCTCCTGTTCGCCAAGCACGCGGGTGGCCCAGTCGATCGCTTCTTGCGGCGAGGTCCAGGTCTGGCAGGCCAGGCTGTTGCAGCTTGCCGCATCAATGGCCGAGGTGTCGGTCACACCGCGGCCATTGACGAGGTTATAGCCAGCGCGGGTGACGTCGCCGACCACCCTGATCGACGGCTGGCCAGCACCGCCGGCGTTGTTGCCGCCAACCCAGGGCACGCCATCGTTGCCGCGGGTGGTCTCGGCCTGCTCGATGGCCGACACGGCATCAGTGCTCGCCACGGCCTGGCGCAGCGCCATGCCTTCCGCGATCTGGCTCCAACCGAGCTGGCCGCCCGCCATGTCGGCCATTTTCTCAGACATGGCGCGGCAGGTCAGCTTGGAGCGGTCGAAATCCAGCCTTGCCTGCAAAACGCCGTTCGTCAAAAGGTTGTAGAGGCCCGGGTCAGCCCGCTGAATAATCAGTGCCGGCAGCGAGGCGACCGCGCTGGTCGCACTTTGGATCACGCTGCTCATGATGTTCTGGAAACCGTTGGTAACCCCATTGAGTTGATTCTGAATCGTCGTGCTGATGCTCATGTCGCCACAGATCAGGTTGCTGTTCCAGCCAACGCCGACACCGAGGGAGCGCATGCCGGCGGCACCGCTCATGGAAACAGCGTTGCCGCCGCCAATCGAGTACATGACCTCATCGCCGATCACGCTGCCACGGTTCTGGAAACCGCCGTTTTGCGCCATAGCCAGGCCGCTGGCCAGGGTGAGAGCACAGGCCAGCAGGGTGGGGCGCCAGTGTTGTGGAGACAGGGTCGGGAGTCTTGTCGGGTCAGGATGGTGCATGGTCGCGTCCTCGCTAGAACTCCACACTGCCAAGGAAGGTTTGTCCGCGCCGCTCGCAGCAGCTATACGGGCGCCACAAGGCCCAGGCATAGCCACCTTGCTGGGCCTGGGGCAGCGGTCCGCTGTGAGGAAACACCGCGCAGGTGTTGGAGAGGCGCGGCGTCAACTCTTGCCACTTGCCGGTCGAGGCATCGCTCTCGATCAGCGCACCGGCCGGCCAGTAACCGTCTCGAGAATTGGCCAGTAGCGGCTGGTACACGTGAAGTTGTCCGTGGCGAGTCACGATGTCGCCGGCACGTTGGGCGACCACGGCAGCGGCCTTGTGGTCGTCGGCCTGGTGCAGGAAGCCACCACGCGGGTACACGGCGCCCCACAGGTTCAAGGCGCTGCGAGCGCCGATCTCGCGCATGCCGGGAGTCAGCGCCTCGGGATACGCTGCTTCAGGAATGTTGTAGCGCCACGCGACGGTATCGAGCGTACTCAGCAGGTAGGGCATGAACGCGGTGCCGGCACCCTGGCAACTGTAGCCGGACCTGCTGGTAAACTGGCCGAAGACGTACCCGCCGGGGTGTCCTACGACGTCGGCGTTCTTGAACTTCGCCAGGTTGTTTTCGTTGTCGTGGTTTGTTGTCCCGTCGCCACCGCCCTGGGCCGTGGCATTGGGCGTGCTCAGGGGCTGTGCTTCGATCCATGGGTTCTGTCCGATATTGCTGTAACTGGATACCACCGCGTCGGGCACGTAGTGGTGCACCTTGACCGAAGTGCGCACCCTGCAGCCTGTCCAGGAGCAGTACAGCCAGTAGCAGATGCCGACAACCCGGTATTCGAGGCAATCGGGGGACAAGGTCGAGGAGGTGATGGTGGCTGTGTTCAGCGCGAAGCTCGATGTAGCGCCACACAGCAGCGCCACGGCGGCACCGAGCCGCAGGCGGCGGGACATCATGGCTGTATCTCCTCGCTGCGATGCTGGTCTACGCGAGCCAGCGCCTTGTCGAGGTCACTTTCGCCGTAGAGCACATAACGCTGATCGACGACAACGGCAGGGATGGTGGTGATACCCAGGTTCCACGCATCAGTCAGTCCCTGGTAGGCATCGTGCATCTGCTGCAGTGCCGGACCCTCTTGCTGCAAGCGCTGCTGGATGATCGTAGCGGCGCGCTGCGGGTCGCCAGGCAATTGCTCGGACAGTTTGGCCTCGATCCGCTGAGCTGCGTCCAGCTCGATGACACGATCCGGTATGCGGGTTCCTATCACCGGATGCTGGGAATCGGTGATGACCCAAACGTCGGCTGCGGCAGTGCCAGCGGTGAGCAACAGCGCCAGGAGGGCTGGCGTCCAGCGGAAGGAGAGGTTGGGAGTATGCATGTGCTTCGCCGCGTTGGATTGATGACCCCGGTAGTCGAACCCAAGGCGCGTACGGGCACTACGAACAATGCGAACGGAGGGGTAACCCTATTTCCTGTGAGGCGGATTCGTTGATGGTTTGCATATTGTTAGATTTATATGCAAAATACCTAACAAATGGAGAGCAGCATGACTACCGCTAAAGCCATACGCGAACATATCGCGGCACACCCTGCCGGCGAACCTTTTACCCCAGCCCTGTTCGCCGGGCTGGGGTCGCGTGCGGCCATTGATCAGACGCTGATGCGGCTCACCAAGGCCGGCCAGATCGAGCGTATCGGCCATGGCCTGTACAGTGTGCTGAAGTTGAGCCGGTTCGGCATCAAGGTCATGCCGGCACCCGAGAAGGTGGCGCAGACAGTGGCCGCAAGTGAGGGTGCGATCATCGAGGTGCATGGCGCCGAGGCGGCGCGGCGCTTGGGTTTTTCGACACAGGTGCCAACGCAGCCGGTGTTCTACACCACAGGGTCGTCGCGTACTGTGCGCCTAGGCAAGATGGTCGTGCGCCTGCAGCATGTGGCCCCGCGCAAGCTGGCTCTGGCGGGGCGCCCTGCAGGGCTGGCGTTGTCCGCACTGTGGTATCTGGGGCGATATCAGGTCACATCGGCCACCTTCCGACGCATAGCCGAGAAGCTGCCGAGCACCGAGTTCGAGGCTCTGCGCAAAGCCAAGGCTTCGATGCCGGCATGGATGGTGGCGGCGTTGACCAGCTATGAACACGGCGAGATGGCATATGGCTGACACCTCTATGGGCTACTTCGAGCTTTCCCAGGCGGAGCAGGCCGAGTTGCTGCTGGGCCTGGCCCCCGAGTTGGGGCGCCGTGCCGAAATCTTGGAGTCAGGCTATCGAGCGATTTTCCGAGGACATTGACGTCACGGTGGATTACCACAGTCTGGTTGATGGTGCTCCCGAGCTGGCAACGCTCGGGAGTAATCAGCGTCGGCGGTTCTCCGATACGATCAAGGCGGTGCTGGCGGAGCATGTGAACTGTGTGTGAACTGCGAACTGGCACCGGCATTACGCGAAGCACTGGCAGAAGCTGTACCTGAATGCCGTGCCGGCACCCTCCATGGCTCGACGTCTCGTGCCCGTCCGACCCTCAGGAACAGCCTACCAGTCGTACTGCCGTTTGCACAAAGAGCATTTTAGTTGCATAATTAGTGCAAATATTCTGCCTCAGGTAAGAAGCCATGAGTAGCGTTCTGCAAGAGCCTTTCGTTGAGCGGTTCCGCGAGCCCAACACCCCGTACCTGTCACCTTCCAAGGTGGGCGACTTCTTTGGCTTTCGAGTGCAAGAGTTGGCCGAGCGCGCGCATGTGCACCGCAATACCCCGACTGCACGGCCCCAGACTCCTCAGTTGCAGAAGTACCTGCAAGACATGGTGCGGGTGCTTGCCGTGGCCACCGAGATGACCGGAGATCTCGATCGGGCGGTCTTCCTGTTGCGCAATGAGCCGCTGCGGGTCTTTGGCTACAAGACAGCCGATACCTTGATCCAAGATGGGCGGGCCGATGCGGTCATCGCCTATCTGGAATCCCTCGCGGGCGGTGCTGCCGGATGATTCCGAGAACGCTCGGCGAGAGTGGTGAAGAGGCCTATTACCGGGTTATTGCACCGGCCTATGCCAGTACGCCGCTATCCGGTATGGGGGCCGCGCGTCAGGGCGGCCGTTTCAACCGACCTGAGCAGGAGGCGCTGTATCTGTCGCTGAATGAGGTGACGGCGTTGGAGGAATACAAGCAGGACAACCCATGGCTGCGCCCAGGTACGATCTGCACCTTCTTCGTCAACGAGCTGCGTGTGGCCGATCTGAGCGCCGGCTTCGACCCCGAGCGCTGGCCATCTCTGTGGGCCGATTTTGCGGTAGACTGGCGCGCGGAATGGTTCGGCAAGTCCATTGAGCCACCGACCTGGTACATGGCTGATGATGTGGTGGCGGCTGGGCTGGATGGCATTCTGTTTCCCTCTCAGGCGCAACCGGGCGGAACCAATCTGGTGATCTACCGCAGTTCGACCAGGCCACCGGCACAGTTGCGCGTCTATGATCCGGACGGTGCGTTGCAAAGACTCACGTTGCGGTGAGTGACAGCGAGCGTTTGGTTTGATGTTTCAGCTCATATGGTCATGGACGAGTTACTGTCGCGTCGGCAGTAGTGTCCGTACCGGGCTTGCCGCGAGGGAAGGGGCGCATTCTCCCAGAGATGGGGGCCTTGTTCCTCAGAGGGTGGTCCTGTCTGGCGGCAGAGGGGTGATGCCGCGGGCACGGTCGATCTTCTCGGCTACCTTGAAGGCCGCTTCCAGTTCGCTGATGCCGAATTGCTGCATGAGTTGGTAACGCTCGGCCTTCTCCTCGGGTTCCGTCTGCGCCAAGGCTAAATAGAGACTGGGCGGCACCGCGCGAAACAGCACTTCCATGCTCTTGGAGAGGATGACGCCCTCGGTGAACTTGCCGGCTTCCTTGCGGGCCGACAGCATCAGCGCCTTCTGCGCCGGCGAGAGCTCGCGGAACCGGGCGATCTTCTCCACTTCGTCCGGGGGCATCGACAGGCAGATCCACCACTCGATCATGTTCAACATGGGTTCCGCGGCTTTCGGCAGATCATCGATGTTCTGGGTCGCGAGCCAGAACCAGGCCCCCAGTTTTCGCCACATCTTGGTGATCTTGACGACGTACGGCGCCAACAGCGGATTTTTCGTGATCACGTGCCCCTCATCGGTCACGTTGATGATTGGCCTGCCGAGGTACTGGTCGCGCTCGGCGATGTTGTTGACCGTGTTGATCAGCGAGATATACGCGACGGAGAGTTGGGCGTTGTACCCCTCGCGTGCGTAGGTCGCCAGATCGACGATAGTGATGTCCGCTTCGGGCCAGGCGGAACCAGGCCGGTCGAACATCTCGCCATCGGCGCCTTGGCAGAACATATCCATCGCGTCTGCCATCTCCAGCAGGCGCGTGCGCCGTGTTTCCGGCAGCGTGCTGTCATGGCCGCGCTCGCGCAGCGCATCCCGCACGTCGCGCGTGAGCACAGTGCGCTGCTCGTCCACGCAGCGCCGGGCAGCGTCGAGGATGCACTGGCGGATTAGTGAGCGGTCGGCGCGGGTCATACGGGCTTCTTCGCGCTCTTCGCCGCCGGTGATCATCAGCCTGGCGGTGATTTCGAATTCGCCCAGCAGGTCGCGCTGCTCGTCCGCCTCATCCCCAGCGGCACCGGCCGGCTGCTCCTCGTCCAGCGCGTCGGCATCGAGCGTCTGCACATCGCCGGGTGTTTCGATCAGGCGGCGCGCATCGGCGAACGGCGCCAGGCTGACGCCGGAGCCGGGCGCGAGCTTGACGCGATTGACCGACAGCTCCAGCTTGTGGGCAAACTCTGCGAACAGCCCGAACGAATTGCCCGATTCAACGATGAACAACCGGGGGCGGTAGATCGCCGTGACCTGGTTGAGCAGGTTGTTGAGGGTGGCTGACTTGCCCGAGCCGGTCGGACCAAACAGAAACAAGTGCGCGTTCATCTGCCGGTCGAGCCGGTTCAACGGGTCGAAGGTGATGATGCCGCCGCCGCGGTTGAACAGGGTGAAGCCGGGGTGCCCGGTACCCTGGCTGCGACCCCATACTGGAGAGAGGTTCGCCGCGTGCTGCACGAACATGAGTTGGGTGTACCACTGCTTACGATCCTGCGCGGGGTTGTAGACGCACGGCAGCCAGCGCAGATAGCTGTTCAGCGGCGCGACTTCATCTTCCTCGCGTGCCGGCTGCAAGCCGGCATTGAGCATCACGTTCGCCAGTTGCAGTCCGCGCTGGTCGAGTTCGGCCGCGTCGCGGCCGCGCAGATAGAACGCCAGGTTGCCGCGGTACAGCTTGTGGGCACTGCCGATTAGCGACCGTGCCTCATGCACGTCCGCGAGGGTCTGCTCGGACGCCAGAGTGTCGCCAACCGCCTTCTTCGCAAGATGATTCAGATGGGCTTCGAGCACGTCTTGCGGTGTGGCGACCAGGGTCAGGCATAGCGTGGTGTCTTCCGGCATCTGGTCGAACAGGGCGTTGATCGCATCGCCTTTGCGTGTCTCGCCCGTCAGGTGGCCGGTTGCCGGCGGCGTGCGTAGACGGTCGGTGGCCATGACCCGATGCGGCATGCCATCGAAGAACCACAGACCTTGCGCCGCATCGGAGCGTGGTTGGCCAAAGAACAGGCGCTGGCTGAAATCACGCCCGGAGGCCAGTTCGATCTCGTTGGCCTCGGCTGTATCCGGGTAGGTGGTCAGCCGATAGAAGCGTTCCTGATCCTCGGCGGACTGTCCCAGCAGCGTGGGCCGGGGATTGAACCAGCGCAGCAGCCAGTCGTGGATTTGCGGTGCATCCAGGCGACGTGTCCGGATGCCGGCGTTCGCCAAACCACCCACCAGACGGTCGCATACAGTGTTCAAGGTCTGTTCGGGCGTCTGACCACGACGCGGTGTCCCTCCCGCCGCCCGGCGGTACACCACCATCCGCACGCGCCGACTCTGACCGCGCCAAGGTAGTCGTGTGACCACGGTGTCCTCGAACAGGCCGCCCGGCTTCGCCACAGCGTGCAGGTGGTGGGCGAAGAAACGCAAGTAGAAGTCGGTAAAGCGCGTACCCTGCGCGCGGGGCTGGATATAGCCGCGCAAGGTCTCCAGGTATTGGTCGAAGCTGGTCTCGTCCTGAGCATACAGTTGCAGCACCCAAGGGGTGTGGTCCAACTCGTCGAAGCTGTCTTGCAGCGCGTTTTCCAGCGAATCCCGGGCCTGGGCCAGCCAAGTGGATTCGCGGCCTTCGGTGCCCACCGGCGTCAGCTCGAAGAACGCGGCGACCGACTGACTATCCTCAAGCAGCATGCACCGTGACTCGGGCAGGTATTCCGTCCAGGGCAGCAGTTCGACCAGGGAAGGGACGACCTCGTACAGAGCCTGTTCGTCCGCCAGTGTGGCGGGTCTGCGGCCCTGGACGGCTGCGCCGGGTTCAGGGAGGCCGGCCTTGCGCAAGGCATCGACATGCCGCTGCCAGCCGTCAGGCTGTTCGTTCCCCATGGTGTCGATGCGCGCCGCAGTGGGCTTGCGCCAAGGGCGTGACCAGGCCATCAGTAATCCTCCACGCGCTCGCCCGGCATGGCGTACTGCACGCGTTGGTACAGTGGGAAAATCGTCGTGTAGCCGGGCACCGGCACCGGGTCGGTGCCCGCCAGGTGGGGGAACACATACATCAGCAAGTCGGGGTTGGGCAGGCGGTGGAACTGGCTGCGAGCCTCGTTGGCGGCTGTGCGCGTGTAACGCACCTGTTCCACCGGAGCGGCTTGTACATCCGTATCGCTCAGCGGGCGGCGCAACTGCTGACGGGCATCGAGCAACTGGCGGCGGGCCACCTGGCCACTGCCACCATCGCCGGCCTCCTGGTGCCAGATGTCCTGCATGGTACGGCCGCCGTGTGGCAGCAGGTCTTCCTTGCGGGTGGCGCAGCCGGCCAGCACGGCCACGGCGAGCACCACCGCCAGAGGCTTAGTCCAGTTCGAGTGCATGGCTTTCTCCTGCGCGGTGATCGACCATGCGACCCTCGGGGTCGTAGTCGATCGCAAAGGGTTTTTCGAGATGGACGGCGACCCTGGCGCCGGGCTGGACGTAGACCGCCGCGAAGGCCTGGCCGTACAGTTTGTTGACCCAATCGGACATGTCCCGCACGCCACCAGCGAGGATGCGGCCCATCGCCTCGTTGCCGCTGATGCCCACGCTGCCGATCGAGCCGTCGGCGCCGACATAGGACATCTGGGCGCTGTCGGAATCGATCAGCGAGGCCGCGCCGGCACCGGCGGCGGTGATCAGTGCCTGGGTGCCCAGGTACTGCTGCGCGTTGCTGCGGCGCTCACCACTGACACACGGGATGCCATACGGATCGCTGATCCAGCCTAGGCCGTCCTGCTGATTGTTTTGTTGGCCGCGCTCGCTGTCTTCGGGGAGGGTGCGGATCGTGCCATCGTGGAAGACAAACGTGATCGAGCGCACCTGGCCTCGCACGCATGACAGCGTCCAGTCGCCGGAGGCCGTACCACTGAACACGGCGCCGGCCACATCCGGAATGTCGATGCCATTCGCCGTCAGATTGTCGGGGCCGACCAGCACTTTAAATGGGAACGGATCGTTGACGGTTCCATCGATGGGCACGCGGCCGATCAGCGCGGTCATGGCAACGGAGCCCATCAGCGTCGAGTTGGTCGGCACGGTATAGACCGCCCTGGCCGAACTGACGCCGACCGCCCTGGCGCCGCTATCGGCGACGTGCCCGATGGTGGTTTCCAGCGTTTTCTGCGCCGGCCCGAAGCTGGTCGGAAAGTTCAGTCCGCTGTTGTTGTTGCGGCCATCGGTCTGCTTGGCATCGTCCGGCTCCACCCAGCGGATGCCGGTCTCGCTGCCAAGCCCTTCGGCATCCCCGTCGCGCAGCCCCAGGCCGACGGGCAGATCTGTATGGCCGCCGCTGCCGATGCTGTCCAGTCGGCGCTGCAGATCCGCCAGCAGGCCTTCGGTCTGCTGGCGTTTGCTGTTGAGCTGTTCCTGGTCGCGGCGCAGATTGGCGCGCTCGGATTCCAGCGCGGTGCTGATGCGTTGGTCGATGGCGCTTTCACGCTGACGCAGGCGCTGATTCTCTTCTCGCTCTGCCCGGTTGTCGGTGGTCGCCGTCTGCAGCTCGGTACGCAACTGCCTGACCTGGGCCACCAGCGTGGCGACGGTATCGCGAGGGGTGTCGCCCTCGATGCCCAGTGCCTGCATCTCCTCGGGGGTGAGTTGGCTATCCGCATCGACGGCGGCCGGCGGTTGCGTACTGTCGCCGGAGAACAAGCGGATGCCGACGAACAGCACCAGCAAGGCCACGGGGATCATCAACCACTTCAGCAGACCGTTACTGCGCATGATCCACCTCCGTCGCCTGGTCGGGCGCGGGCTGCGGCAGGTGTGCAGCAGGGTTGAAGCGCTGGATGGCGGGCAGCAGTGACTGCGCCAGACCGCGGCCGCGCGTGACCAGGTACAGCGTCGTCGTGTCCTCCGGCGTACCGTGCGGGCCGAGGGTGTCGTGCTGGAAGGTGGCGGTGAGGAAGTCGCCTTGCAGGGCGCGTGGATCGAGTGTGACCCAGCCGCTGTCGGCATGGGTCAGCCGCACGGCCGTCACCCACTGGTCTTCCAGCCGCCAGGCGGCCAACGCTGTGGCGCGCACTGGCTGGGTCGGCAGCAGCGTGTCGAGCGAGAGGTCGCGGCGCAGATTCACGCGCATGATCCCCGCCACGGGCTCGACGGTGCGAAGCGGTGCGTACAGGTTCTGCGCGGCATAGCGCGTCAACACCACGGCGACCGGCGTTTCCCGACGCGATGGCTGGGTGGCGTCCTGCGTGCTCGGGTCGGCAGCTTCGCTGTTGTCGGCTTGCTGTTGTCCGTAACGCCTAGGCGAGGTGTCGCCTTCGACGATGCGTACCGGCTCCAGCGCCGGTCCGCCGTCTGTGGCTGGTTGGGCGGCGATGTCGAGCAGGATCAGCGCGCCGCTGTCCGCGTCCTGCAATTGCAGGCGGGTGGGCTCGATGGGCTCGCTGGCGCGCAAGTAGACCGCACCGCCCGCGCTCTGTACCCGCAGCCGATCAGCCACGCTCGCCGGCACGCCGACACGAACGTTGCGATCGATGAACACGATGCGCTCCTGGCCGACCACGAGCGGCACTGCCAATGGGAGGCGTTCCCAGCGCAAAATCTCCACTGCCTGGACGACCGGAGCCAGCGTCACGGCCAGCAGTCCCAGCCAGACAAGAAAGTGATGCTTCATGGCGTTTCTCCTTGCTGGCTCAGACCGCCGCGCGTGGGCGTCTCCGGTTCAGGGGTGGCGATGCGCTGCGGGGCACTGTCGTAGCAGTCGAGTACCAGCCCGAACGGGTTGCGTGCGGGATCGACATCCGCCCGCGCGACCTTGATGGGGTAGCGCACCAGCGCGCGCTTGACCCGCTCCGGGCCGTGGTACTCGTCAGCGCTGAGGTCGAGCGTCACCACCCAGTCCCGATCCGACACGACCCGCACCCGCGCGGTAGGGTTGTCGCCGTAGCCCCGGCCGGGAATCTCATAGACGCCGCGCACGCGCTGACGCAGTTCGCCGGTGTTGCGGCGGTAGTCGTAGTCGGCTTTCAGGAAGGCGCGGCAGGCGGGGGTGAAGTACGGCGACAGCGCGTGCAGGTTGCGCGCATAGTCCTCTTCACCATTGCTGGGCCAGCGATGCAGTTGCTGCCAGGCATAAAAGGTGAAGGCGTAGACGCTCTCCGGCGGTACTTCCCACCATGGCCGGGTGCTGCCCGAGCGCAGGTCTGGCGGAACGTGAATGGTCAGGTCGCGCGGTGCGCTCCACCAGCCGCCGCCCATGATCAGGGCGATCAGCAGCAGCGCGCCGGCGCCGAGACGCAAGGTCTTGATGTGTGCTTGCAGGTGCGCGACTTCGTTCTTGAACCGGCTCATCGTGTCTGTCTCCGGTTCGACCAGTAGCCGGAGCGTGTGATCAGCAGGTGTCCGCCGACCCAACTGGCGAGCAGTGGATACCGGGTGGTGATGCGCCACTGCAACTGGCGGTACAACCAGGTGTCGGGCCGGCCGCGTTTCTGCCGCCGCAGGAAGCCGCCTCCGACAAACACGCCGAAGGCAATGCCCAGGACGATGCAGGTCGGCGCCACGGCGATGGAGGAGAACAGCCACGACAACGGTACGCCGATGAGCAGCCCGGCAGTGCCCGACAGGCCACAGCAGAGCCACAGCTCGTCGGCCGTCAGACCGCGTACCACCACCGGATGACGGTTGAGCCGGTGCGGCAAGAAGGTGACGGTACCGTCCGCGCGGACATGCGGATGCTCGGACATGGGCTGGCCCTCAGAGGATTCCAGTCGCTTCGGTGAGCAGCCAGATGCCGATGACCAGCAGCACGGCGCCGACCGCGACGGTCAGCCCAAACTGGCCCCAGGTCTTCTTGCCTGTATGGATTTCCGCGTAGGTGCCGTAGGCGTGGTAGCACACGCCGACAAACATCGACGCCACCACCAGCAGCGCGACCAGCAACACAATGTCGTAACCATAGTTCCTGATCGTCTCCATGATCCCGCCGCCGGTGCCCCGCGACGGGTTCTCCAGTTGTGGCAGGCCCTGGGCGAAGGACAGCACAGGCAACGCGGTGAGGCTCAGGGCCAACGTCGTGCGCTGGGCGAGGCGAGCGGGGGAGAGGCGAGTGTTCATGGTCTGATCCTTTCTGGTTAGGAGAGGAGGAAAAAAGTCAGCACCAGGTACATCGCGAGAAACCGCACGATGACGCTCAGAAACTGACGTTGGTTGAGCTGGTTCTCCGCCCAGCCGACGTAGGCGGTGCGGATCGCCCAGGCGCCCCACAGCAGCAGTACCGCGAACACGAAGCCGACCAGCACGGTCGCCATGAGCGCGGGCGTGATACCGCTGTTGGCCTGGAAGGCGCTGAGCTGGGCGGAGGTCATGGCTGGGCCTCCGGCGACGGGGTATCCGTGGGCACGGAGTCGATGCGGTAGTGACCAGCCAAATCGACGGGATCGCGTGGCTGGGCGCGTGATGGAGTGAGGTAGGTTTGGATGCCGGCACGCACCTGCGCCAGGTCGGCAAGCAGGCGTGGATAGTCGAAGTGGTAGCGCTCGCCCGGCGTGATTGGCGCATTGGCCGCGCTCTGCGCGACGAAGTGCTCTAGTGCATCGAGCTGTCGCAAGGCTGCGGCCAGCTCCTGACGCTGCGCCGGTGTGTCGGCGTAGGCAGCCAGCGGTACGCCTTCCATCAGGGTGGCCATGAACAGGAGAAAGGCGCCGCAGTGCGCGGCGCGGAACCGAGTTGGAAGCACCATCGCGCCATTCCTTCGTCAGATCAGCAGTTGACCGATCGTGACGGCGGAGGACCATCCAGGCCGTAAACAATGAGAATTAGGAGGGCACCCGATTTGTGCGATGTTGTCTGTATAGGGGCGGCGGCTTGTACCCAGCCTGCCCGCTAGAGAGCCGCCTGGCGCAGGACTCAGCTACGTCCATGCCGAGCTGACTACCCAGGAGGCTGCAGATAGTTATTCAGCCATCAAACAACAGGCGCGTCCTTGGGGACGACAACCAGTTTGACCCCCAGCGCACCAAGCACGCGGTTGATGGTGTCAAAGCGAGGGCTGGCACCGCCGCGCAGGGCTTTGTACAGAGACTCGCGGCCGATGCCTGCATCCTTGGCAATCTGTGTCATTCCGCGAGCCTTGGCAATGTCTCCAAGCGCGCTTGCCAGTAGAGCGTCATCATTTTCTTCAAGAATGGCGTTCAGGTAGGCAGTGATGGACTCTTCGCTGTCGAGGTAGTCGGCCGCATCAAATGTAGACAGTTCAGCAACTTTGACCATGGTCAGTCCTCCAGTTTTTTGGACAGGGTGATGGCTTTGGCAATATCACGATCCTGTGTGGGTTTGCCGCCACCGCCCAGCATTACAATCAGGTGCTGGCCGCGCTGCACGAAGTACATACGCCAGCCGGTACCGAAATGCTCACGCATTTCACTGACACCTTCGCCAACAGGCTTAACGTCACCCAGGTTTCCCAGCGATGCCTTTTTCAGACGAACGATCAGCCTTGCTTTGACAGACTGGTCTTTCAGGCCATTAAGCCATTTGTCGAATTCGGGCAGGCGCTTGATCTCTATCATGGATAGCCTCGTTGGTGATGATCCGATTGTATTCTATCGAATACAATGACGCAACTGGCTGGCAGCGTGCTGGGGGGCACTGGCGGATTCAGCTCTGGCGATTACAGATATTTCTTGAAACTGCTGGCGGTGAGGTTCACCGCCAGCCCCAGCAGCGCTGCGCTGGGCAACAGGATCAACAGCGGGTGGACCGAAATCGGCAGCGCCAGATAGACCACCCAGGGCAGCACCGCCAGCGGCAGCAACGACGCCTTCGCGCGGTGGTAGATGAAGCCTGATTCCCGGTCGGCGCCGAATTTTCGGATATCCCGGCGTACCAGACCATCTATGAGGCCGACGAATGCCGCAGTGAGGATCAGCGGCAGGCTCAGCACCAGGACCAGCAGCCGCACCAGAAACGTCAGCGTGCTGAAGGCTGCCGCGATCAGGTAGTTTTCCGCCCAGGTGTATGCTTTGCTGATGACGTAACGGAAGTCCCGTGTGCCGCCCTGGGACGGGGTACGGGCGTGCTCCGCCGTGCGGGCCATCCGGTCGATCAGGCCGGTCCTGACGAATACCCATTCGTAGCCGGTGTCCACCAACTGGTGCGCTGTGCGTCCTGGTTCCTGCACGATCACGCTGCGTGTGAAGTGATGGGACAGGTGCCCCAGTTCGTACTGCAACATGCCTTGGGCGTGACGCCAGCCCTGGTCCTTCCAGAACAGATGCATGCCGATACATTCGATCAGGATCGAGAGCAGCAGAGAGCCAATGAGTACGCCGAACAGTTGGAACGGCAGCGTGGCGAGGCCGACGATCAGGCCATGTCGGCGGTCCTGTTGCCGTTGCACGGTGGACGCCGCATCGCTCATGGCCGCGCCTCGTCGTACCTGGTGTCAGCATCGGCTTCGTCATCGAGCAACTCATCCGGTAGGGGTTGCTCCTGCAGCGTCGGGGATCCCAGGTTTTCCCACCACTGGCCGGTCTCCGTGTAGCGCTGGCGCATGTATTCGGCAAGTTGCTGCAGGTCTTCGGGCATGGCCTCGTCCGGATCGGGTGCCGGCAGCGGCATGCGGACCTTCCATAACTGCCCGCCCTGCATCAGCGCGAAGCACTGGCCTTTGGGTAAGGCGACGACATGCGATGGTTCAATCATCGGCACGCTCGACATGCTGATACGGTCTTGCGTATTCGAGGTGAAATCGGTTGAGCCGCGGATGTCCGAGCTATCGGTGGCGCCGCTTACCACGGTGGTGGTGTAAACCTCGACCTTGGGCAGTTGCTTGGTCAGCAGTTCGGCAGTGGAGGTTTCCCTCACGCGCAACATGAAGAGGTTGTTGAAGTTCCCAATGACCTGGCTGGCTTTCGCGCGATTGCCGATGCGGGCTTCGATGTCGCTGAGGGTCTGCGTGTAGGCGCTGATCTGCAGGCCGGCACCGCCACCTTTATTGACCATCGGGACGAACTCGGCACCCATCAACTCATTGAATTCATCGGCATGGACATTGATCGGCACTTTGGTATTGGCAGATGCATCTGGCAGGCCGTCATCGATGCCGTGCTTGTAGATGTGCCCGGCCACGGAGACCATATCGCTGAACATCGAGTTGCCAACCGCCGCAGCGACTTCGGCATCCGACAACGCATCCAGGCCGACATAGACCACCGCCCGTTTGCGGATGATCTGCATCCAGTCGAAGATCGGCCGCGGATCGCTGAGGTCGGAATAGTTAGGGGCCAGGAGCTGCGCAACCTTGCCGCTGGTCAGCTTCTCGAGCAACGGTAGTAATGAAGCGACGATCTTGTCGAAATAGGTCTTGTCGTACCGAACTGCCGACCTCAATCCATCCAGCACCGGGTCATAGTTGCGTGCCTGGCTGAGGTACTGCTCCAGGGCAACCACGCGCTTTTCGCGCCCGACCATGTTCCTGGGAATGTTTTTCTCGTTGAGCCTGGCCTCGATCTGGACGATGACTTCCCAGGCTTTCGGTTCGGTCTTTGCAAAGTAATGATGTGCATATTCGATGAACAGCGCATCAATGTTGATGACGTGACGTTGGATCAGCAGATAGTCCGGGCGTTGCCCCAACTCGATCAGAGCCCGGGCAATGATGTTGATGAACCTCCATGCAAACTCGCGAAATGCCGCCGAATTTCCCTCCCCAGAGAGTTGGCCGGCAATGCGGGTAGCGACTTCCGAGATACGCCCGAATCGACCGACGGCGTTGTAGCGGGCGCTGATGTCCGGCCAGCCGAGGTGAAACATGTAGAATTCGCTCTCGCGGCCTGCACGCTTGGCCTCGACGTACATTCTCTTGAGAAGGTCGGCGTCGCCCTTGGGATCGAACACGATGACGACCTCATGCTCGCCGGCCGCATTCTTGCGGCGGATGTCCTGCGTAATGAACAGTTCGGCCAGGCGGGTCTTGCCCACGCGGGTGGTGCCGAGCACCAGCGAGTGCCCAACGCGCTCACCCAGCGGCAGGCTGACGTCGATTTCATCCGGTTCGATGCCATGCAGGCGTGGTAGCCCACCGACGGGTGGTAATGGCCGTACCGGATTGATCGGCACATCCCAGGTAGTAAGGCGAGGCAGTTGCGAGAGTGGAAATGGCGCGAACTCCAGTCTCTCTTCCAGACGGCGGGCAAACTGGTAAGCAGGTGTCGGCTCGACGTAGCGCCGGAACTCCGGCCGGTAGGTTTGCGTCAGCCGATGGGTGTGCTTCTGTTCCCAGCGGAAACCGCGTCCCACGAAAAGCCGCTGCTGGCTGACGGGCACATCGCGGCTTGTCATCACGTAGCGGGGGAGGCGGCGGATATTGCGGCGATAGCGCAGAATGACCTGTGCCTGATGGAGTCGGATAACGCCGAAGGTAAAGAACGCCAGTGCACTACCGATACCGATCGCCGGGCTCAGCGCGAGCGACCACGGAGCCACCACACACAGCAACGCAGCGCCGGCGCAAACTGCCACGGTATACAGCTCAACCGCTGGCCGCAGCAGTACCTCGACCGGCTGGTCCTGCGTCATGTCACTGCTCGATGCCTGTACTGGTGATCAGCACGGGGTAATGCTGAATACCAAGGCGACCTGCCAGGTCATCAGCGGCAACCGGCGCAAGCGGTAAACCTGGGGCACGTTCGCGCAGGCCAGTCAGTCCTGCCATGGTCTCGACGTTGACCACCAGGCCAACGGCGCCACGCTCCTGCAATGACGCGGCATGGTGGTGCAGCCAGGCGTGGGAGGCATCATCGTCGCCGATCAGGAAAAACGGCTGTAGCCCAGGTGCTTCGATGACGCGACGGACGACCGTTCCCGGGGTGAGCTTCGGGCTGCGCACCGGCAGCATGTTCGCTTCGGTGGCGGGTTTCACCAGTACCGGGGAAACAGCGATGGGAAGGCGCGTTGCGCCGGATGAGCGTGGCTGGAGGTTGAGCGCTTCGTAGTACGGCAGCGCGGACGTACCGCCGCGATCTTCTACAACCACCAGCGGCATTGATTGCGCGCTGGTAATAGGTGATGCCAGCAATGCCGCGAGAAGCGCCGCGACGGATAGGAGCCGTCCGGCGAACAACAGGCCGCCCACGGACCGGAAGTATGAAACACGGGCAGTAGAGGACATGAAGCAGCTCCTGGGACAAGGGAGCCGCTACCTTCAGGCCAGGGGAGGGCTGGTTCAGCAAAGAATGGGCATTGCGCCGTGCCCGCCTTTCAGCCAGCTTGGCTCAAGCCAATGCAGATGCACGCCGGGACAGGTGCTGCCAATACGCTCATGGCCGCTTCGGCTCGCTGGCAATATCCTGCTGTGACTCCCCGACCACGCGAGCCAGGTGTTGAGACACGCTGCGTCGGTAGCGCGCTGCCGGCGCACCTCCAGCGGGGCGGTGGTAGCGTCCGACGGCCAGCAACCAATCCTCGCCGGCGTTGTACTGCTCTTTCAGAATGTCGGCGGCGATCATGAGATTCCGGTACGGGTCGAGCACGTCACATGGCTGGCTGTAGCGATGTTTCTGGTAGCCCAGGTTAATCTGGCCCAGGCCGGCATCGACGCGTGTGGGCGGTACCTGGCGCAGTGCCTGATGCAGACCGGCACAGGCCCCGGCACGCGTGGCATAGCGGCGCGACTCGCCGGCCACGTTCAGCGACCAGGGCCATGGAACGATGCGGTTGTTGCGCCGGATGCCGCTTTCCTGCAAGGCCACCGCATAGAGTACGGTTGATGGAATGCCAGCCTGCTGCGCGGCTAACTGGTAGGCGGGAGGCGGGGTTTCCTGCGCTTGGGGCTGGTCTGCCAGCATACCGGTGGCCAACACCGCCAACAGTGCGTGTGCGAGGGTTACGGCTGGCGTTGCCATTGGCCGTTCACCTGGCGTACGACAGCGGGCAAATCGCCAGGCAGGCCCAGTGATAGCCAGCGGCCGCCGTCATGGTTGAGCGTGATGGAACCATCGCGCACCCTGGCCGGGTCGATTTGTGCGCGCAAGGCCCAGTCACGAATGCGAGCGTCGTCCTGGCGGGTGCCGACCATGTACAGATCGAACTCGGCACCCGAAGTCTGAAGACGCTGGACAAGCTGTCCGCAGGCTGCGCAGTCATCCTTGACGAAGACCGCGGTACGCCCGCTGCTGTTCAAGGCACCGCCTGGCATAGCGTCGGACAGGTTCACGCGCTGGGCATCGGGATACAGACGCTGCCAGGCATCGTCGTAGGCGCGTTGGTAGGCCAGCAGCTTCTCGACGCGGCGTGCTTCGGCCTGCACCTGTAACTCGGCGTAGCGGCGCCGCTCCTCATCGGAGCGGGCCTCGATACCCAGGGCTGTCAGCGGGTCGATGCTGGGCGAGTAAACGCCGAGCGGACCGTCCATCAGCTCCCGGTAGCGCGCCCATTCTTCGGTGCGCAGCCCCCAATCGCCGGCCTGCTGCTCGTCACTGCGTTCGGTGGCCATCGGGCGCTCTAGAGTGGGAATGCTGGGTGAGGTATCGGTATCAACGCCGTGAGCAAGACTACTACTCAGCAGGATGGTGACCAGTACAGGGGCAATGCTGCGATGTTTCATTTGACCCTCCTACCGCGTGGGAATGGTCATTCGCTGGGTCTTGTCGCCGTGTCGGAACACGGCGGTGCTCCCTTCGATGGTGTCGAGGCGCCAGTTGGCTTCCGCTTCACCGGGACGCAACAGCCGAACCTGGGAAAGCACTGTCGAGCCGGCCGGCAGAATCAACAGAAACTGCTCCCCGGCCCGTAGCTCGGCGCCGATCACTCGAAACGGCGGTTCGATGACCGGCGGCTTGGATGGGGCGGGAGCCTGAGGGCGTACAACTGCTGGTGTTGCTGGGCGGACGGAGGCAAATCGTGCCTCCAGCTGTTCGATATGAGCCTGTAATGGCAGCAGGTCTTCCACCTTGACGTGTTCGTCGAGTGTCTGCTCGATCGCGGTCAATCGTTGATCCACAGCCTGGATTTCAGACTCGTAACGTGCCTGGGGCAGCGCGGCTGGCTGCATCTGGCTCAACTCAACTTGTTGGGCAATCTCGGCAAGCTGTTCTTCCAGTGCAGCCACCTGCGGACTGGGGATGCTGCTCGCGGTAGTGTCGGCAAGATTCAACAGGGCGACGTGATTGATCACGACAGCAGCGCTGATCAGCAACAGCCAGATGATTACCGCCACGCGCAGTAGAGTGCCGCGGTGATGTAGCCCATTATCCGGAGTCATCATCATGGCTGGGCCTCCTCAATGGCAGGAAGTACGTCTTCCTGAATGCCGATCTCAGCAACAGACCGAACCGATTCGTCAGGCATATAGAGGGGCTGGGTGAAATAGACGCGACGTGCGGCGTGATCGACGTGCAGAGCCCGGGATGGCCCGACCAGGGTCAGCAGGGCATCGCGCAGAAGCAGGGGGCCAAGTTGATAGTGCGCCGCCGGAAGGGGCAGGGCTTGCAGCGCGTCGGTTTCACGTCCGTTGCAGAGCTGGTAGCCGGAGCGTCGCAATACATGGCGTAGCGCATCGCCGACGCTGGCATGCAGTGTGTCGGGAACGGACACGTCAACCACCTGCAATAACAGATTCTGTTGTGCAGCTGTTGGTGTGAGTTCTACCAGGGTGTAGCGGCCATAGCGGACGACCGGTACGTACTCCACTGCTGGGGCCGCCACTTCATCCTGGACAGGAAGGGAAGCGGGGGTAGGCGAGGGAGGTATGGCACAGCCTGCCGTCAGGACGATCAGAAGCAGGCAGCAGCTACGATATGAAAAAGCAAAGTGCATGGTGTCGACTCTCGGCAAGGTCAAGTCGATACCATCGCCATATTGCGAGCGCCTATCCGCAAACAAAGGGAATCGCTGTGTTGCCGATTTCTATGGAAGCCACACGCTCGTGAACAAAATCAGATAGTGATCAAAAAAGCATCACATCAGTCAGGTGCCCACAACGTCGAGCGGTTTAGATCTTATCGAAAGGGTTATGCACAGTTTTTGTGGATAACTCGAAGAGGTCTTGTGCGGTTGGCGGGCCACGGTGAAAGGTCAAGAAGAAAAAGCCGGCAACCTGATGAGGCGCCGGCATGGATACACGGATCAGACTGCAATGCGCTGCCGTGCCAATGCTACTTTCCCTGAATCGCCATTCAATATTCGAAATCAGTCTTCAGCCGACAGTACGATGTGTGTGGAGCTGCGATCCGCTTCGGTGACGACATGAATGCTCATCTCATGTGTGACGGCATAAGACGAATCGAGACGATCACCCGATTGCAAGGCGGCGTTATTTGCCTGCCACTTCTCATCCGTGACATCTCCCCAGTCGCCACGGGTATGGCGTTGGATATAAGGCAGAGGATCCAGTTGGCCGTCACGCATCAGGCGGTCTACGCCCGCGCTGAAGATCAATGCGCCGATGGAGAATAGCTGCTTGCGACTGCCTGTATCCTGAACGTTGCGCGCCATGGTGTTCTCCTTCTGATGCTCTTCGGGCAACTGAACAAGGATGCTGCTGCGGTCATTGCTGGTGATTACGACCAGTTCCAGGTGTCGCGTGATGCGGTAGCGGGAACGCAGAGCTCCCTCCTGTTCGAGGGCGATATCGTTGGCTTGGTGACAGGCCTCGTCTACATCGCCCCAGTCACCGCGCAGATGGCGTTGCACATAGGGCAAGGGGTCAACAAGGCCCTTGCTGGCCAGCCAATGAACCTTTTCGCTCAGCTGCAGTGAGCGCAGTGCGAACAACGGTTGCGTCTGCGGCTCACGCTGTGGGAGGAAACGTGAAAGCATGGTGGTTCTCCTTCTGGATAACGGGAACGCGGCACCCTGTCGGGGAGACATGGCCCCGCTGGATGGATGAAAAGAAGGACAGACCCGCCCGAGATGGGCGAGGTCCGCATGAGACTCAGGCTTTCAACTGGCGCATGCCTTCGGCGAGCATCCAGAGCGCCCGGTTCAGGCGCAGGTTCTGATCGATCCCCTGCACGGGGCGCGTTTGCTGGCGGCGGCCGTTGGCGGAACGGCCAGCCAGTCCTCCTTTGATGAGATTCTCCTGGATACGATTGAAGGTGGACCAGAGGTCGCTCTTGCGATCGTCCCAGCGTCTGGGGACAAGCAACTGACTTTCCGTGACGGGTGTGGGCTTGTCCGGATCGTCATACTTGAGCGCCAGGGCGGAGCGGGCAAAGACGTCGTCCTCTCCGGCCTCCAGCGTGATCGCGCGCATGCTGTCGCGCGCTTCCTGCACCTGCTCGAAGCCTTTCAGAACTTCGTAGGCGCCTTCGATGACCTGGCCCGCGACATTGCCCTTGTGGGGCACGCGGATGTCCGCGAAGGTATCGCCGCAGACCAGGCCGTTATGGCAGACGAATCTGAACAGGCCCGCGAGCATCTGGTAGCTGCTCGTACCGTCATGCGAGTTGAGCAAGATGATCTCGTTCGCCTCGTCGCCGTTGATCTGGCTGGCGTGGCGAAGGCGGATCATGTGCTTTGTGTGTTCGCGACGATCTTCGTTGCGAACGCGTGTCTGGCACACCATGAAGGGCAAGAACCCCTCTTGACGAAGCTCCGACAGCACGCTGGCCGTGGGGATGTAGCTGTACCGTTCGGAACGGCTTTCGTGTGGCGTTTCCGCGTAGATCGAGGGCACCACGGCACGGATCTGGTCGTCCGACAGTGGACGGTCCGAGCGCAGTACCGGCGAATGCGGTGCGAAACGGGATGCGAGAGACATGATGTTTCTCCTGGGATGTGTTGTGCAGCCGAATCCGCTCGAGGCGGAACGGGCTGCGGGGATGAAAGGACGAGTGCCAACGGGCCATATCGGGTGGCCTGGGGCGGGTTGGGAGGAAGAGCAATGCCCTGGAGCGGGGCCTTGCGAGACGGATCAGAACGACGCCGCGAGCGCGGGTTCCTCTGCCTGAGGAGCCGTCGCCGGCTCGTCCTGGACGCGCTCGGCAGTCGGTGTCTCGTCGGCAGTGGCTGTCTCCTCGGCCGCCGCAGCGTCCTCGGATGCGGGCGCTTGCGCCACGTCTGGATAGACCTGCTGGCCATCGATCTTGACCAAGCTAATGTGGGTCAGCTTGGATTCCAGACTCGCGGCCGGCTCGCCAACGTGTTCGCCCTTGGCACGGATGTACGGATCGGCCTTCATGTCGTCGAGACGGAAAGCGATCAGCACTTTGCGCTCGGCCTCGATGGCCTGCACGCAACGGCGCACCAGTTGCTGTGCGTCCGCCGTAGTGACGATGGTGTTGATGTACCGGTAATCCGGCTCATCGACCAGCCCGGCCAGCGCTCCGATGGTGCACGCCAGGAACGGTTCGCCGTCCTTCGGAGTGACCTCCCTCGGCAGGTTCAGGTAGCCGATGCCACGGGTGATCAGCTCGAACTGCTCGATCTGTGCCAGTTCGGCAGGCTCGACCAGTTCGGCCTTGAGCAGCCGGCCCTTGAGGCTGGCCGCCGCCTCACCTTTGTAGTCGCCGCTGGTACGAATGTAGACATCGCCCCATAGATCGCCGAGCCGGAATTTGACCAGCGGGCGCTTTTTCGGGTCATCGACACCGATGTAGCTCTCGACCAGTTCCTTGGCCTTGGCACCGGCGACCTTGACATCGAAATAGCGGATGATCGGATCCCTGGCGGGCCCGACCAGCGCGGCGACGGTGCAAGCGAGGAACGGCTGGGCGCGCCGGCCGCCACGAACGGGAACTTCCCGGATACGCTGCAGATGGCCGAAGCCCTTGGTATGAAGATCGAAGTAGCTCTTCGCGTTGGATGAGGTGTTGGACGTAATAGTGGTCATGGTGAATCTCCAATGGGAAAAGAAGCGGAGACACACCGGGCCCGATTGCGGGGGGTGCGTAACCCCGCGGTGGGTTGAGAAGGGCGGATGCATCCACCACCGGCAAGCCGGTGATCGTTCGCGTGAGGATGCTGTGCGAACTGGTTCGGTCACGCGGCGGGTGCCGCGCCGCAACCTGAGGACCGTGGCTGCGTGGGATGTCGTCGACAACGTCGGCAAACATGAGGGAAGCCTTGCATCGCCCTGACGCATGGACCACAGATAATGGGTACTGCCGCATACCCACATTCAATCGCCCGCCGGCCTCGGCCAGTGGCATGTACAGGGTTTCGCTGGACGGTTCGGTTGGATGCCGGCAGGAGTAGCCCCGATCAGGGCTGGAGACAAGTACGTGCCCATGGCGAAGGCAGAGAAGCCCCCGCAAGCGGGGGCTGTGGAACAACGGTCATTGTCCGTCCGATTCGGGGGGCACGACCTGCAGGTACAGGTGAGTGGCTGTGGCGGATACTTCCAGGTCGTCTTGGCTGTTCAGAATGCGCGCGAACACGCCATCCCCAACATCCAGGTATTCGCCAAAATCGTCGCCGCCGAACTCGGCGAGTGTCAGTTCCCACCAGGCATCGAACGGATCGACATCCGGGTTGCAGCCGACAGCATAGGCGATCAGCGCCTGGCGGCCATCGGGCCGGCGCTCACCGTGCTCGGCCAGGAAGTACACACCGTGATCCTTGACCAGGATCACCCGACACCGATTGGCGACCGCTTCGGCAAGAACGGGGCGCAACTCGGCGCCTTTGAAACGTACTGTCATGAGAAGGTCTTCCTAGGGATGGCACCGTCTCGGACGCCGGTACGAGACCGACTCCCCGGGGCATGTGCCGTGCTGTAGAAATGCACCGCGGTGGCGGTACGTGGGAGTGAGGCGAAAAGCGGTAGGTCAGTTGGCACCGTCCTGAAGGGCGGACTCGTTGGGCAAATGGATCACCCGGGAATCCCCGGCGGGGCACTTCATACCGCCGCCTGCCGGTGTTGACGAGACGTCCTGGCCGTGATGACGTTCACCTGGATATGACGCCATTGTCCGTCGTCGATTCGCTGTGCCAGCACCTCGCCAAGGCTGTCGAAATACACCTTGTCGATGCGCTCGATGAGTTCCTCACCGTGGCGCAACTCGATCACATACAGGTCGCTGGCACGGTCGTAGAACACGGTGACCCGCCCCTCGAACGTTGCCGTGGAGACGGAGAAGCTGATCGCGGGGGGCGTCTTGATGATGTTGTCCGGTGCCGGATCGACCCAGGTGAAGTCCTTGGCGCCGGCATCGACCAGCAGATGGGTGATACGCCGGTAGCGATCGGGAGCCGGCAACTCCTCCAACTGCTGGATCAAGTCGCGCAGCTCCGGGCATTGCGGCTCGGGGATCGGCAGTCTGGCTGGTGCGGAACCGAGTACGTGCGTTTGGATGGTCACGGTTGTGCCATCTTCCCGGTACTCGGTGCGCTCCTCCGGCGTATCTGCGCGCAACCCGTCGAAGCGACGCCGGGCGTAGGGACTGACATGCACCTTGGCGCCTTCGTCGGGGACGGTGGTCACCAATCCGCGATCCAGCACGGCAAACTCGGCGCGGCCGGTCTTGACGATGATGGCGTCATCGGTGGTGGCAATTACCTTGCCGCCGAAAGGGTGGGGATCGATGATGAAGCCCAGCGTTGATTCCGGTGGCTGCTCGTCAAAGACGCGGTATTTGAACGAGCGCACATTGGACGGTACGTGGCCTGCGACGAGCGCGGGCATCTGGGCGCGAATGATGGAACGGTCCATGGGACTCTCCTTGAAGGAAAACAAGGGACTCCCACCCCGCAAGGGAAGGTTGTCCCTTGCGGTGAGGTGGATGGACGCGGCGTGCGTCCGGTGAAGAAGATGACCTGTGCCAAGGCACCGCAGTCTCGAAGGTCTCGACTGCCTGGGCATGCTGCCGGCTACGCCAGCGAACATGTGACCAGCATGGCGCGGTGATGATGTCCGGATACGAAGAAAATCGAATCCGGCCTATCCGCATTGGCAGCGCGTCGAGCAAGACAAAGCCCCTCGGGGATGAGAGGCGATTGGACATGACGGTGATCCTGGTGCAGAGCGGGCTTCCGTCCTCATGCGGGCACGGAGGCCCGCAAGGGAAGGGTGGAAGTTTGGATCAGTTGGTCGGGACTACGCCTCGTACACTGGCAACCCTTCCAGCACTGGGGCATCGGCATCGAATACCAGCATCCTGACATCGGCCTCTCCGGCCAGCGTCAGCACGTCGGCCAAGTCCTCGGGCATGCCCTTGGACAGGTGCTCCCGACGCAACTGCTCGCTGGTGATGCCTTCGGCACGTCTTAGGTTTTCATCCGTCCAGGGCGTGGCGATCAGCTTGACGCCCACGGCTGGGCTGTACGGGATGCGGAAGGCGACGAACAGGAAACCGGCCGGCATGGTAATATCAGCCAGATCGCACAGATAGCGGCCCGAGGCCTCGGTGATATGGGCCGTGCTAATCTCCCAGGCGCGGCTGTAGACGCCCGTCTGGAACTGCAGATTGCGCACCACTGCTTGAGCATATTCCAGTGTGTAGCTGTCACCCACATGGATGAACCCTCTATCGAGGGTTCGGCCATAGATGCTGTGGTACACGGCCTGCACGGCGCCGCTGCCGCCGCACAGGGCATCGAATTCGGTGGGCACCGTTTGCCCTTCGGTGATCAGCGCGAAGTCATCGTTGAAGATACACGCCTGGTACGCCACCTGGTCATCGGGCAGATGAGCCTGCGATGGATGAAGCGGCAGGAAGGTTTGCGGATGGCGCTCGTCGTAGCTGATGACGGCAAGACGCCGAATCTCGAAATCGTAATAGCCGCGGGCGAAGGGGTTGGTTGGATAGTCCATGGTTCAATTCTCCAGTGAGTATAGACGCAGGGCCAACCCCCACCGGGGATCGACCCCAGTGGGAAAGGACGTAGTGCCAGCGGGTGGCACTGGTATGGATCAAGGGGATTTTGCGATCTGTCAGCGCAACAGTTCGGACAGGCGGCGTTGCAACTGCTGACGCCGTGTTTCGTCAGCGATGCCGGCGAGCAGGCGCTGTGTTTCCCGGGCGAACAAGTTGGCCGCGGCTTCCAGGTCGTGAATCAGGAGGGCCTGCCGGATATCGCTGCCGAGCTTGAGTACCTGGCCAGAGTTTCCGAAGACCGTGAATTCCCGGCTGATGAAAGAACCCTCACCGCCAAAGTTGAAGAGGCGCGGTTTGCTGCAATACCAGCAGCTCTCGAAGCGGATCTCCTTGAGGTTGTGACCATCGTCGAATCGTGTGGCGATCAGGAACAACGCATCGAGATCAGCCCCGTCCTCGAAACGGTGGTGTTCGATCAGGTGTTGCAGCTCTTCGTCCTGGTCTGCGCCGAAATGCCCGGAAAGCACGGCCAGAACGTCGTCCATTGTGGGAGTGCCCTCGTTGGGCACGGACAGCCCCAGCGATTGGGCCAGCGAGACCAGGTCTTCGCAGATGTCGTCCCAATGTGCGCCGCCCTCTTCGGCGATCAGGGCGATGTAGACCTCGCCGTCGCCTGGGTATGAGGCATCCAGCTTCAAACCGCCGAACAGCGCGGTAATCACCGGGGTGACTTGGTCGAGAACGAGGACGCCGGTGGCGTCGTAGTAGTTGTTTGCCATGGGATGGCTCCTTGTGGTGAGCGGAGCCAGTCCCTGCGGACATGGCATCCGCGGGGATGAACCCGAAACGGTGGCTTCGGGCATGGGTCTATCTTTTGGAAGATGGGGAGGGACACCGCCCTGAAGGCACGGATGTCCCTTGTAAGGTGAAGAAAATTCTGGGCTTGCCAGTCAGGTGCGCCAATGGCTGTAGTTCAGCAGCAGGTCGGCAATGACCTGGCGTCGTTCCAGATCAAGGTCTCCCAAGTCGGCAAGGCCTTCAAACCCGCAACGGCGCAGCATCGCAGCGCCTTCACGCGGGTTGAAGAAGCTGACCATTGCTGAGAGGAACAGGCCCTGGCTGCTGCTCAGGACGCCAAGGGCGTCGTTGAGTGCCAGCATGTCGGGGCGTAGGTCCTCAATGCTGACGGCGCGGTGCAGGCCTTCGTGTGTTCCGTCGCCGAACCATTGGGTTCCGACCACGACCACACCACGTTTCCAGGCTTGGAAAAAGGCAGTGGAAGCACAGGCGAAATGATGTTGTTCTCGTGCAAGCAGATCAACGCTTTCCGCAGGCATAAGCTGATTCATGGCGTTCTCCTTTAAACAGTGATCAGGGGTTACGCAGTTGAGTCCAGTTGCCCCTTGAGAAGGCCTGCTGGGCAGCGACCGCACTGAGGAAGTACTCGGCGGACTCGCGCGAGACCGGACCTTTAAGGTCGCGCGTGCCGATGTAGTGACCTGCAGCGCTGTGCAGGACTTCGAGCGGCAGGTACTTGCCGGCGTAGTTGAGGGCCAGGTGGCCGAACGAGGCTGAACGAGTCATGGGCATCTCCGTAGCTGAGGCGGGGAGACGGCCTGATCCCTTATCGGGATGGCAGCTCCCGCAAGGGTTGAAGAAAGAAGCATCAACGCCGTCAAGGCATGCGTCCGCGGGGCGATGCAGTAGCGGACTGGGTGGGTCATGGGGATATCCCCAGCGCAGCCCTGGACCCTGGCTGCTGGCATGGTGCTGACAACGTCAGCGACACACAGGCAAGCATCCGAACTGACAAGGGCTACGTCATGCAGAAATGGAAATGTTGGGTGCCCCGTTTAATACGCCGACTCAAAAAAGCCTCCGAGACGAGAGGCATGGAAGAAGGGAGCAGCGCTGTTTCAGACGGTCACCGCTTGCAGTTTGCCGGTGTCATCGAAGATCAGGCGCACGGTGGCGCCGGCCAGCTTCGCCTGCGCTGTGTGGCGCAGCCCATACGGCAGCAAGGCATCCACGACGCGGTCTGGCGATGAGGAGCAACCTACCGCGATGAAGGTCGCGATACTGCTTGCGTCTTCATCCTCGCGGTCTTCGGCACAGCGATCATCGAAGATGTAGTCACTGACCAACCTGGTCACACCGCCTGCATCGGCCGTGAGGTACAACGTGCAGCCCTTGCGGAACGCCTGCACGGGGTACTCAGGCTCACCGTCCAGGCGGACGTGCAGCGTCTCGACCAGTTCCAGCTCGACCTCGTAGTCGGCCAGGCAGGGGTTGCTATCCCGGTGAAGGGTTGGGCCCGTCCTGACCTCGACTTGCACTGGGGTGACGGTTCTGATCAGACGCTTGAGCCAGTGGCCGTCATCCAGTCCCGGCTCGTCGAATAGGAAGGCGTTCGCCGCTTGTAGATAGACCTCGGCCGTCGGTGCGTCGTATTCGTCGGTTTCGATTTGCCACACGCCCAGTTCTTCCAGCACCTCCCGGGCCACGATGCCGCTGGCCGTGTAGCGTTGCCAGTATTGACGGTAGCCGGCCGGTTCAAAATTCCAGTCCCGGAACCAGGCGCGGGGCACAAACGGGATATCGTTGAGCAGATCGGCGTTGGACGAGTTGAGGCAGGTCTGGGCGTAGTGCTAAATAAAGTCGCTGGCGGCCAGCGCCTGCTTTTTTTCGATCAACGCTTCGCGATAGGCCTGGCTCACTGCGGCCTGGATACGTGGATGCTCTTCCGACCCGTTCAGCAGATACTGCCGATCCGGAAGCTTTGCCAGCGTATTTTCGGGCAGCAGAACGACCTGGTGCTCGCTGTAGCTGGGCACTCTGCCAATCGGCAGGCCCTGCAAGAAGCAGCGCCATTGCGTATGGCTGCCATCGAGATTGACCAGCACCTTGCCCATGGGCGTCTCCCGCCAAAGCAGATCGGGCCCTGCGAGGGGACGAGGTACTTCCACCCCGTTGAACCAGACCGGCACCGGGAAGGCTTGGCACAGGCGCTGAAGTTCTTGCTCGATCCAGGTGGGCAGGTCTTGCCCGGCATGCATCGGTTTGACACCTTCGAGGCGGATCTCGGTGCCGACACGGGGGCTCTTGAGATAGACCACGACAGTATCGCCACGGATGATATCCGCAGTCGTGGCAGTGAATGCCTGGTCGCGGGAATGCACGCTCAGGCGTTGGGCGAAATATAGCGTGGACAGTACACCCAGACCGAAAGCGTTCTCGCGAATTTGCAGCTCGTCATCCCAGCTGGATTCCGCAATGAAGATGAGGCTTTGCAAGTGTTCAATCCCTATGCCGTCGTCGCTGAAGATGAGCGTATCGCCTTCGGCGGTCACGTGGATGTGGTCGGCCTGGGCGCGTCGGGCGTTCTGCAACAGTTCGCCCAGCATCGAGGATGGATTGAACGCATGACGCAGGTTGGCGATCAGGCGGTTCTGGTTGGTCTTGAGACGGATGGTGCTCATGGCATGACTCCTTGGATAAGTAGGGGCCGGCGAGGCGCAGCAATGCCCGGTGCGGTGAGGCACTGAGCGGGCGGATGCCGGAGATGTGTGAAGGGGCCGGTCGGGCCGATGGAGAAGCGGCATCGACGCCCGGAGTGGGCGTGTGTCCGTGGCACGATGCGATACGGACAAGGAGGGTCTGCGCGGCGTGGCCGCGACGCAGCCTGTACGACCCTGGCTGCTGGCAAGAGCTGACGGATCAGCGATGCAGGTGCGACGATGCGCCTGGCATTGCGCGATGTCGCACATCAATGCGCAGCAGTGTGAACCGTGTTCTCCAGAGCCTGCTGCAGACGCTGCCGTAGCGCAGCACTGCGGGTTGTGGTTGCGGGTTCTTTCGGGTGTTTCCTGCTCGTGTATGGGTGGTCGTTGCGGATGCGCAGGAGAAAATACGCCGAAGGCTGGTCGCCTTCGGCTCGGAGGAGGAGACCACCCGTGTACTGGTGCAGGTTGCGGTCGTCGGTGGAACCGGTCGCTGTCCATTCACCCGACCCTTGTCGTGGCTGGGGTCGGCATCGTCTGGCGCACATCCGCGCACAAAAGGAGCCCGTTCTTTTCACCGGTGGGCGCCGGTGACGAATACCACCAACCCCGAAGGATCTCCTGATACCTCGGCCTGTCTGTACTGGCAAGGCATCAGGAGACCCTTCGCAGCGGGCGGAACTGTCACTGATCGAGGGAATACGCGGCGCGTGATTCGAGGAAAAAAGGCCTTCTCGCCCCAGGGCAAGGGGCGCGCACACCGCAACAGAAGATTTCGCGTGCTGGGAGCCCCGCAGGGCCGCGGGGCGGTGGTCACGTTGCCGGGGCGCGGTCAACGCGACGACGGGGTTCGCTGTCTCTCAGGAGGTTTTTGGAGCACCGCGGCGCTTGCGCGGCGCGGCACGCTTGCCCGATTCGATGGGCAGCGTGCCCTTGCAGTCGGGATATCTCATGCAGGACCAGAATGGGCCGCTCTTGCCGCTGCGCTGGCGCGTGGCGCCGCCGCACTGCGGGCACGGTGGCCCCTGGGGAATCTTGATGGACAGCGAGGTGCCACGGTACTGCGCAATCAACTGCGTGACCCAGGCCGCCTGCTTGTCGATGAAGGTATCGAGCGCGAGCTGTCCGGTTTCGATCATGTCGAGCGCCTGTTCCCACACCGCGGTTGT
>WPCH01322909.1_pt1 | contig 36038 bp, 30 predicted proteins | sample 5399881 | NCBI WGS metagenome assembly WPCH01 (sample SAMN12869468, study PRJNA574797) | sludge metagenome | isolation source: wastewater treatment of pH5 | place: China:Beijing | collected 2019-05-20
CTTCGCCTGGGTTGACGTCCAGCACGGATCGGTTCAAATTGAAGTTGGAGACTATTTTAGCGAAACGGATGTAATCTCCATCGACGGTAGCCAAAATTATCAGGTCACTGGCATCACTACAGAGGTAGGTCTAGGAGAACATGGACTAGATTCACCATCAAGGCCCCCCCTGGAATTTAAGGGACAATAAGGCAGCTGGTAAATCGCTAAGAAACCGCCCTCGCTTTTGCAGGGGCGGTTTTTCTGGTCATGCGGGAAGCTAGATCAAGACTCAAATGCTAGTTCTACTGCTTCGGCGGCGACACGGATAATACCTATGGGGGTACGCTCCGAAGATTGCCCCAGCGGGTTATCTTTAAGTAGTTCTATCAGTAAAGCTATGTCCAGTTCAGGTCCAGATACTCCAAGGATGTTTACGCCCAAATCGTTGGCATCGATGACGGCCACGTGACAATTAACCTTCGCTTTGATTTCCCGGGCCACCCTATCTGGATCCTCTGGCCCCAAAACAGCGTATTCATTGAATGGCGGAATTGTATTGTTGCAAGGTCCATCGATGGCTCGCACCTTGGGACCGCAAATGTTGTAAAAGACTCCCTTGATGCCAAAGAGCTTGCCAATTGCCCCTACGAGGCTGGCGAAGATAATCTTTAGAGCTCCAACCTCTCTAATGGCCAATTCCATCGTTTCGGGCATACCCAGACCGATCCCATGAGGTGTTTTGTGGACAAACCGACTTAGAAAGGTCGCTAGCCTTGACGGTTTGATCTCATCGATTTTAAAGGCTCTGCCTTGCGTAATCGCCACAACTTTTTCACTCACCACAACTAGATCGTCCTGTTGCACCAGCCCCGCCGTATACTTGTCCACCACTTCCACGATATTATCAATAGGTTGAATTAGATCTGTCTGCACTGGAATACGTAGGTATTTCTTACCTTCAATTTCCAGATCTAGCTTTTTACCGGGATTTGCATCCATCGTTACTCCACCATTCTGTCTTGTTTAGCAAAAAACTTCCACAGCTCATCTTCGACATGGGCTGTTATGGCCTGTTTTTTCCCTGTCTTACGTAATACGACCGGATGATCCCCTTCAACGATCCGTCCCACCACAAAGGCTGGAACTTGAATTTCTTCAAGTCGCTTAATGAGGTCTTGCCCATGGGGTGTCACAATCAACATCGAACCAGAAGACAAAAGTGCCAAGGGATCGAGTTGAAAGTGGCCACAAATTGCCTGGGTTAGCTGGGGTATGGCAACGTCTGCCTCCCTGATTTCAGCTCCTACTCCAGCTGCTTGGCAGATTTCCCTCACCGCGCCGAGCAAACCGCCTTCTGTGATATCGTGCATGGCATGGACGCCAAACTCCGCAGCTAAGAGACCTTCTGGTACAACGGAGAGCTGTTTCGTAAAGGCCAAAATCTCTTCCCGACAAACTGTAAAGGGTAAGAGATGTCCAAAATCTCTAGCTAAAATAGCGGTGGCTTCGATTCCGGCACCCTTGGTGATGATGATCTCATCGCCAACTTTGGCGCCCTTTGAGGTGACATAACGACTCTTAGGTGCTCTACCGATGGCTGTCACCGAAACGACGGGTTCCGCCACTTTACTTGTAATCTCGGTGTGGCCCCCCAGCACTTCCACGTCCAGGCTAGAAGCGGTAACCTGGATGTCCTGCATAATCTGGTGGATCTCTTCCTCTTTTGTATGTTCCGGTAGCAAAAGTACAACCTGAACTCCAACAGGAGTTCCGCCACTAGCAGCGATGTCGTTGCAGGATACATGAACGGCCAGTTCGCCGAGGCCTTCCGCTGCACCAGTAATCGGATCGCTCGTGACCAAGCATACTTCATCACCAAAGTCGATGACGGCACAATCTTCTCCAAGCCCCGCATGAACTAGGACGTCCTTACGCAAAAATTGGATGGTCGATAAAACCATCCGTTCTAAGGTGTCCTCCGCTAACTTCCCTATTTTCAAAAGTCCTCAACCTTTCGCACCTGCAACATGTTTGTCGATCCATGCACCCCTACAGAAAGTCCGGTAATGATGGTCACCACATCACCGGGTGCAACCAAGTCGTGCTCCATGGCCTTCTCTATGGCCCTAGTAATGGATACTTCCAAATCGTCTCTTTCCTGATATACGCCGTAGACACCCCAGGACATGGCCAGCTGCCTAACGACATGTTCTTGTTCGGAAATCGCAAAAACGACCGCCTTAGGGCGTTTCTGCGAGACTGATCGTGCGGTAGCCCCCGAATAGGTAGCGCAAATGATAAGCTCCAAATGAAGGTCATGGGTAACTTGGCAAGCGGCCAGCGTCACAGCCTGCTCAACATCAGTTCGTCCTTCTTCAGCCTTTTCTCGCAACACAGCACCATAGTCTATCACTTGCTCCATGCGGCGTGCAATGCGATCCATCACTTGCACAGCCTTGACAGGATACCTACCCACTGCGGTTTCTCCAGAGAGCATGACACAGTCAGTTCCTTCAAAAATGGCATTGCTCACATCCGTCACTTCAGCCCTGGTTGGTCTGGGGTTGCGGATCATAGAGTCTAACATTTGAGTAGCTGTGATCACCGGCTTACCCGCCAAATTACACTTGCGAATCAGCATTCTCTGGGCCAGGGGAACCTCTTCTGCAGCGATCTCCACGCCTAGGTCACCCCTAGCCACCATGATCCCATCGGCAGCGGCGACGATCTCATCGATGTTGCGCAAACCAGCATTACTCTCGATTTTCGCAATAATTCGCTGCGTCCCACCAGCTCCTTGAATGATGCCGCGGACCGCCTCCACATGTTCTCCCTTGCGCACAAAGGAAGCGGCAACAAAATCCACCCCATGCTGAACACCAAAACGAATATGTTCCTCATCTTCCCTTGTAATCGGTGGCAAGTCAACATCTACACCAGGCAGGGATACACCTTTGCGGGAGCTTAATTCTCCCCCTACCACAACCTGGCATACTACATCGGGTCCCCGAACCTCGTGAACACGGAGTTCCAAGAGCCCATCATCAATATAGATGACTGACCCTGGGCTCAAGTCCCGAGCAAGGTGAGGGTAATCCACAAAGATCTTCTTTTCATCGCCTTCATAGCGTTCGACCGTTAGGGTATATTCCTGGCCGGCAATAAGTTCAACCGTGCCACTTTTGAGCCGGCCGACTCGTATTTTTGGCCCCTGAATGTCCAGGAGCAATGCTAAGTTCGTCCCTAGTTCCGCCGCAGCCTCCCTCAACAGGGTGATGCGGTGCAGGTGCTCATCAAGGGCACCATGGGAAAAGTTTAAGCGGGCCACATCCATCCCCGCACGAAGCAACGCCCGGATCGTCTCTGGGCTTTCACTAGCTGGTCCGATAGTGCAGACAATTTTGGTTTTACGCATGAAACGGCCTCCCCCTTTTTCTAGATCGACGAGAGTATATTGGAAAGGTGGTAATAGTCAAGGTTTAATTGCTTTTCTTGTGCCAAGACATAGGCTAGCTCAAATGATTTTACGACTTGGTCCACTTCCCCGAGCATTTTGCCGCTCTTTCCCTGATAAACTAATTCTACAGCGTGATAGCCGAGGCGACTTGCCAGAAGGCGATCACGCACGGTGGGTGCTCCGCCCCTTTGGATATGGCCCAGAATCGTGATGCGGGTGTCAAAACCAGCGGTTTCTTCGATGTAGCGACCAATCTCCACAGATGGACTTTCGTCGCTCCTCCCGCCTGAAATAGGCCTAACGCCTTCCGCTACAACCACGATATTGTAGGTCTTACCCATACTATTGGCCTTTTGGATCCTCTGGCATACTTGCTCCAAATCGTAAGGTACCTCAGGAATCAAAATTACATCAGCACCACCCGCTAGACCCGAATAAAGGGCAATGTACCCAGAGTTTCGCCCCATCACTTCCACCACATAAACCCGCTCATGGCTACTTGCAGTGTCGCGGATTTTGTTGATAGCATCCATTACATTGTTTACTGCAGTATCAAAGCCTATGGAGTAGTCGGTACAGGGGATGTCATTATCGATGGTGGCTGGAATGCAAATGACTTTGACACCGAGCTCCTCTAAGCTCAATGCTCCCCTAAAGGAGCCATCCCCACCGATGACGATGAGGGAGTCAATACCATGCTTGTCTAGCATGTCCACGGCTCTAGCGCGTCCTTCGGCCGTTCTGAACTGGTCCGAACGGGCACTCTTTAGAATCGTGCCGCCCCTTTGGATGATACCTGATACGCTCCTACTATCCATCGGCTCTAATTCGCCGCGAATTAGCCCGTGGTAGCCGCGATATACGGCCCAAGGTTCTAGATTATAATGAAGGGCAGCCCGTACAATAGTTCGTACGGCGGCATTCATCCCTGGAGCATCCCCTCCGCTAGTGAGAACTCCAATTCTCCTCCCCATATCCATCTCCCCTTCCTAATCTACAAATCAGCTAATGTCTTTTCGCTAAACTCTCCGATTCTGCGAAACCTAGCCAGCCTTTCCTCAACTAAGGTGTCCACTGGTTTTTTTAGAATCGTAGCCAGGTAGCGCCGCACAAAGGAACGAATCTGCATCCCTGTTGTGACATGATCCCGGTGTGCTCCCCCTAGAGGTTCGGTTATAACGTCATCGATGATGCCAAACTTCAACAAATCCGTAGGCGTTAGGCGTAACAATTGCGCCGCTTCTGCGGCTCGAGACGAATCCCGCCATAAAATGGTCGCACACATTTCTGGGGAAATCACTGAATACCAGGCGTTCTCCAACATTAAGATGCGGTCACCTATCCCTATTGCTAAAGCTCCCCCCGAACCCCCTTCCCCGGTAATGATGGACAGGATCGGTGTTCTCAAGAAAGACATCGCTTCAATACACTCGGCAATCACCAAACCTTGTCCACGTTCTTCGGCCTCAATGCCTGGATAGGCCCCCACCACATCAATTAAGGAGATAACGGGACGGCCAAACTTCTCCGCCTGTTGCATCAAGCGTAGTGCCTTACGATACCCTTCGGGGTGAGGAAGGCCGAAGTTTCGGGCAATGTTATCCTTGGTATCCCGGCCCTTTTGCGGGCCAATGACAGTCACAGGGCATCCCTCGAACAGGGCGACTCCACCTACAATAGCCTGATCGTCCCTATAGCTGCGATCCCCGTGAAACTCTATAAAATCATCAAAAATGAGGTGAATGTAGTCCAAAGTAGTGGGGCGCTTCGGATGACGAGCCATCGTCACCCTTTGAAACGGTGTCAAATTCTCATAGATCTGTTTGCGTAATCTAGAGGCTTTACGCTCAAGAGTCCTAATCTCAGCGCTAAAATCCATGTCTTCATTATGCACGAACTTTTTCAGCTCGTTAATGCGCTCTTCTAATTCCAGAACAGGCTTTTCCCATTCAAATGTTTGCACAATCCTCACCTACCTATGCCAGGCCAAGAGGCGACCCACATAATCGACCATATTCGATCGTGAGACAATATCATCGATCATACCATGCCGTAAAGCATATTCAGCAGTCTGAAAACCAGTAGGGAGCTTTTGTCGCGTTGTTTCTTCCACGATGCGCGGACCCGCGAACCCCACCAAAGCACCGGGTTCTGCCAGAATAATGTCGCCCAAGGAGGCAAAACTCGCGTAAATCCCCCCCATGGTGGGATGGGTCAAAACAGACACAAACAAAAGGCCGGCGCGACTGTGTCTACCAACGGCCTGGGCGGTTTTCGCCATCTGCATTAAACTAAAAATTCCCTCGTGCATGCGCGCTCCGCCGCCACCACCTGAAAAAATCACAACCGGTAACTCCCCCTGGAGTGCTTTTTCAAAGCCACGCACCAACTGCTCGCCGACCACAGAACCCATGCTCCCGCCAATGAAGGAAAAATCAATAATCCCCACGATGCAGGGAGAACCCCGCAGAATCCCCTTACCAATCAGGATAGCGTCATCAAGTCCAGTTAGTTCTTGAGCTTGTTTGATCTTCTCCGCATAACCAGGGAAACTGATTGGATCTGCGGCTACTAGGGGAGGTAGTGCTTCAAAATCTTGGGTTTTCATAAGCATGGCCAACCTTTTGGCGGCACTAATGCGAAAGTGATGACCGCAACTGGGGCATAAGAAATCACTCTTCTCCAACTCTTTGTTGAAAATCATCTTCCCACAAGAGTCACAGCGTGTCCACATATTATCGGGGAAGTCCTTGCGTTCTGGCTCCCCTTGAGGCCTGACCGTCATGTACTTCGGTTTGCCTTTAAACACATTAAGCATTACTATTCCACCTTAACCAAAGGAAGCTGCGATAATGTCATTCGCCTCTTCCACTTCAGATTCTGGTACCAATATCTCAACACTGGCGGATGCACCCAAGTGTGGGGGCCCTAATGGCCGCAACATGGGTAAGATTCCGCCCCCCTCTAAGAGCTCTTTTAGCATTTCAGCTATAGGGCGATTGGGAGCAATGTAAACGACAGTCCACATCATATCGCGCCCTCCTTTATTCACTATCATTGCTATTACGCTAGACTATTTCTTTAGCGGTGAAAAAATCCCTTCCACTAAACGTTTTCTTTCCAAGGATCCAACCAGGTGTACACAATCTGCTTTTCCTGGAGACGCTTTTCCATCTCTTGCACACCACTTACCCAGAACTGGCTAGGCAGCAGATGGTAGGCCCCACCTAGGAGCAAGATGGCGGGTTTGGAGCCCCGCTGCCCCTCCAAGACTAGCTTGATTGCCTCCAGATTGTGGGGCGTTGGTGTAATCAGCAACGTGGGCCCAAGGGGAAATGCCCATTCCACTTCGGGATAACCAAAGAGGGCGATCCTTCCTCCCACAGCTAATTTAAAACTACCGAAGCGCTCTCTCGGCCCCCTAAAGGGCAATGGTCCCTGTGGTGTATCCAATTTCCCCTGCCACTGGCTTCCACCAAGCTTAGTCTCCAGAATTTCTCCTGCGACAACGGGCAAATCGCCTCTAAGCTGTTGAATAAGGGGTGCAAACGGCGTGCACGGATGATTGCTGGCGTAGACGCCCAAGAGATCCCTTTCTAAACGGAGTAGCTCCAGACCGCCTTTGCTAGCTAAACCTAACTCCTGCAAATGTTTGTTACGGCTGCCAAGATCATCAAGCGCCCCACAGAGTACGAGTCTTTCTAGTGAAGCTTCATCAAGGCGAGTGGTTTGCCTAAACTGCCTTAGACTTGACCACTTACCCCTTTCCTGTATTATAGCATTTGCAGCCCGAGGTGTAAGGTGGCGATTGGTGAGAAGACCAAGTCGTAACTGGCCATGCTCTAAAGTAGCCATCGTCTCAGAGTGGAGCACACTAGGAGGAAGCACCTTCAGCCCCAGACGCCGGGCGTCGTTAAGGATCATCTGAAACTCCTTACCAGTGCTTCCTTTACTTAGCAAAGTGAGAAAAAATTCTGCGGGATAGTGGGTCTTCAAGTAAGCGGCTTGCCAGGTTATCCGTGCATAGCTCACACTATGGGCCTTATTAAAAGCATACCCACTAAACTGCGCAATCATCGCAAAAAGCTTGTCGGCCTCTGAAGCGGACAGTCCAGACTTTGCCCTGGCCCCTGAAGTAAAGCGCCCCTGCCAGACCTCAGTATCTTGTGAATTGCTCTTGGACAGGGCGCTGCGAAGCAGATCGGCCTCCCCAAGGGAGAGACCAGCAACTTGATTCGCGATCAGCATGACTTGTTCCTGATAGAGGATCAGGCCATAGGTTTCGCTTAAGATCTCCGCCAAAGCGGGGTGAGAATAACAGATTTTCTTCGGGTTATCTCTCCTGGCCACATATTCGGGAAACATCCCGAGGGGACCTGGTCTTCCTAGGGCCAATAGCGCCACTAGATCTTGAAAGGATCGAGGCCGTAACCTTGTCAGTAGGTCTTGATAGAATTCGCTTTCGAGTTGAAAAATCCCTAGGCTCTTCCCTGTACCGAGTTGGGCCAGGGTTGCCTCATCCTGGCTGGGAATATTCTGCAAAGAAAAGCTGCCATCCCCTTTTTTGACCAGTTCTTCCACCTGCCGGAGCAGGGTGAGAGTTTTCAAACCCAAGAGGTCGATCTTTAAAACACCTAATTCCTCCAGGGCATACATATCTAGATGCGTGACAGGAATGTCCCTATCCAGATAGACCGCACTGATGGCCTGAATAGGTCCTGCTGTAATGATCACTCCCGCAGCATGGGTAGAGCGATGCCTTTTGAGGCCCTGCATCTCCTCCGCCACGGCGGGCTTATCTTTCCCTAACGCTCGCCTAACTTCCTGGGCTGCACCCTTGGCGCCAAAGGTACCATAGGTTCCAATCTGCGCCACATGATCACGGCCAAAACGCTCTACTAGATAGGCAAGGACTTCCCCCCGCCTTTCGTAACAAAAGTCTAAGTCAATGTCTGGGCGCTTATTGCGTTCGGCATTTAGAAAACGTTCAAACAGCAATCCCCAGCTCAGTGAGTTGACTTCGGTAATACCTAGTACATGGGCTACCAAGCTACTGGCAGCACTGCCTCTGCCTGGGCCTATGGGGATACCTGCTCCCTTGGCAAATCGGACGATGTCTGCCACGATTAAGAAGTAATCCTCATACCCTAAGTCCTTGATGATTCCGAGCTCATGGTGTAAACGCTCGCTGACTGCCTCGCTGATGCTACCAAAGCGTTCCTTAGCGCCCCTCCACACTGCATCGTCGATGCTCTCACCGGCTGGGTGTGGCGGAAGGATCTGCGCCCTCGGTAATCGTACAGAACTACAGCGCTGGGCCAAATCCATCGTTGTCTTCAAAACGAGGGAGGGACCTTGAAATCGTCGGCTAAGTTCCTCCCAACTCAAAAGAGGATATTCTGGGGGGGATATCCCCTTTCCCTTAATTTTGCCCAAAACCTCTAAAGTCAGTAATGACTTGGTCTCTAGGTAACGCACATCTTGACATAATACAAATTTGTGCTCGGGGAAAACCCCGAAGGGCTGGTAACTTTGCCCAAGCTCGAAGCGTATGTAGTAGTCGCATCCAAATTCGTTTTCTAACCAAGCATGATCGGGCTCTTGCAGATCTGGGCTCACCAGAATGGCTAGGCCCCTACTCAAGCCAAGAAGCCCTTCCTTCCGCAATGGTCCAGGTTGGGACGTCAGATAAAGGAGGTTCTGATAACCCTCCACTGTCATGGCCAGTAGGACAACTTGGCCCAAGTCCTGCGAATCTAGTTCTACACCAAAGATAGGGTTAACGCCCTCTCGCTTGGCGTAATACTCCAATTCGGCATGTCCTGCGGTGGTTCCCCGATCCGTGAGTGCCAGGTACTTGATCCCCGACTTGGCCGCACGCTCCACAAGACTTTCCACTCTGCAGACTGATTCTAACAGAGAATAGTCACTATGGGTATATAAATGTGCCGCCATTACCTCACCTCCACTTATCCTAGACTTCTGCTATTAGGTAAGAAATCCTGTACGATCAGACACCAAAAAAGGGCCTTAGCCCTTTAACGGTATGTCTGGCCCTTCTCGGTAAATGGTGGCTCCAAGTTTTTTCAGTTTATCTTCAAAAAACTCATATCCTCGGTCTAGAATCTCAACTCCATGGAGCTCCGTGCGCCCTTCGGCTGCTAAGGCTGCAATTGCTAGGGCTGCACCTGCCCTGAGATCGGTGATTTCTACTGGAGCGCCGGTGAGCTGAGGAACTCCTCTGATGATGGCCGTTCCCTGTTCAATTTTGATGTCTGCTCCCATTCTCCGCAGTTCATCCACATAGCGGAAACGATCAAAGATGGTTTCCCTTACCACGCTAGTTCCATCTGCTAGACACATGGACGCTACAAGTGGTTGCTGCAAATCCGTGGGAAAGCCGGGATAGGGCAATGTCTCCACATCCACTGGTTTAAGACGCTTCGGCGCCACAACATGCAGTTCATTGTCTCCCCGGGTGATGCTAACACCAGCTTCTTCTAGCTTTACGATGGGTACCCTTAAGTGCTCCGCTACCACGCTCTTAATCAAGATTTCGCCGCCTGTAATCGCGGCAGCAAAAAGGAAGGTCCCAACCTCGATGCGATCCGGAATGATCGAGTACTCGATCCCACGCAAGCTCTCAACGCCCTCGATCCTAATGCTCTCTGTTCCAGCCCCGCGGACCTTAGCTCCCATACCATTGAGGAAGATAGCTAAGTCAACCACTTCGGGCTCTTTTGCCGCATTCTCCAAAATCGTAGTGCCCTTGGCCATGGAGGCCGCAATCATGAGGTTGATGGTAGTGCCCACACTAGCTCTATTTACATAGATCTGGGCACCATGGAGCTTTGATGCCTCCGCCTTCATATAGCCATGTTCAATTACGACTTCGGCACCCATTTGGCTAAACCCTTTGATATGATAATCCACAGGACGGGACCCAATTGCACAGCCTCCCGGCAAGGGCACTTCAGCTTGGCCCATCCGGGCTAACAACAATCCTGCGCTATAAAACGACGCCCGCATTTTGCGTACTAAGTCATATGATGCCTGATGCTTGTTTAACGTAGATCCACGAATATGGAGGCGCTCCTGGTCATCAAACCAGACCCCCGCTCCTAGGTCCTGAAGGATGAGGCAAATTGTGCCTACATCACTTCCCTGAGGAATATTATCTAGAACACACTCACCTTCGGTAGCCAGTGCAGCAGCTACTATGATGGCCAGGGCACTGTTCTTTGCACCACTAATATCCACCGAGCCGCGGAGAGGTGTTCCACCTTCAATAACTAACCGGGCCATAGACTACCCCTCCTATGTTAAGTTGTTAAAATAATCTGCCACGATTTCTTCTAAAAGGTCATTTCGCTCAATCGCCTGAATCATGCGTCTGGCATCGCCATGAGCTGTAATGTATGAGGGATCCCCCGAGACAAGATAACCCACGATTTGATCAAGAGGTTGATATCCCTTTTCTTGCAAGGCTTGCCACACCTTGAACAAAATTACTCTAGTGTCATTGCTGTCTTTATCAATGGCCGAAAACAAACGTGTCTCATCGGTAACTCCCATTTAAGACCCTCCCTCTGTACAATAACCGTATGACGCCTAAATCATTCGCTACGCAAAGCCCTGCTTTGACCGCACCTAGACTATTTGGAAAAAGCAAGATCCGCTGTAGCCTCTGCAATATTATGGGCGTGGTCTGCAACCCGTTCAAGATTACTAACGGCATCCAAGAACAACACACCAATATTCGCTCTACAATCCCCCTGATTGAGACGTTCAATATGATTGGTGCGATAAGCTTTCTCTAACTCATCCACCTTGTCGTCGTCTTCAATCAACTTCGTGGCCAGCTTCACATCATGATCCTCTAGCGCTTTCAATACGGAACGTGCAATGCGATCCACTTCACCAAACATGTTCTGAAGATCTGAAGTAGCAGCCTCGCTTAGCGCCAATCTCCCCATTTCCTTGGCCTCCGCAAGCTCAGTGATGTTGATAGCATGATCTCCGATCCGTTCTAAATCGTTGACGATGTGCATCAAGTTCACCATTTCCCTAGCTTCACTCTCAATCATGGAGTGTTGCGTTGCCTTGGCTAGATAAGCGGTGATCGCGGCCTCTAAAGTGTTTACGACTTCTTCTCGCCTTTCAACCTCTTGAACTTGATCCATCTTGCCTTCCAGGAAAGCCGACACCGCCTGCCCCACCATGTCTACTGCAAGATTACCCATGCGGACAACCTCACTTTGAGCGCTAATTAACGCCCCCGGAGTATCAACCAAACGGTCATCCAAGAACTTCGGTTTAGCCTCCAAAGCCGAATAATCACCTGGTACCAAAGAGGTAACGATCTTAGCAAAGCGAGGGAGAAACGGAAAAAGGATGAGCGTCGTAAAAACATTGAACAAGGTGTGGGCATTGGCGATCTGCCGAGCTACGGTACCCCCCGTCATTAAGACTAGGCTCGTAAAGGGTCTGCGAAAGATAACGAACAAAATCACTCCACCTAGATTAAAGAGGACATGGCTTAGAGCTGCTCGTTTAGCTGTAACTGGCGAACTAAGCGAAGCCAAGACCACTGTAATACAAGTTCCTAGGTTAGCACCTACAATGAGGGCCAATCCAGCGGGAAGGGTCAGGATACCCTGCCAAGAGAAGGCGATGACCAGACCCGTGGTTGCACTGGAGCTTTGAATCACCGCTGTGAACAATGCTCCCGCCAAAATACCGAGAATGGGGCGGTCACCGATGGTGAGCAAGAGCTGCAGAAATGGTTCGTACTCCCGCACCGGGCTCACAGAGGAGCTCATAGTCGATAAACCCAGTAGCAATAACCCAAAGCCCAATACCCCCATGCCGGCGTAACGTTTCATTTTCCTCTGGGAGAAATAGTAGAACAACGCCCCCACTGCGATCAATGGGTAAGCCAGAGCATAGATATTAAAAGAAACTATCTGGGCTGTGATGGTGGTGCCAATATTAGCCCCCATGATAGTACCAACCGCTTGAGTAAGGGTCATCAGTCCCGAATTGACGAAACCGACGATCATAACCGTCGTTGTGGAACTGGATTGTAAAAGCGCCGTCACTGCGGCACCTGTTAGCACAGCGTTAAGCGGTTTGGATGTGAAGAGCTCCAGGATGCGCCGCATACGCTCTCCAGCTGCTTTCTGCAACCCATCTGCGAGCATTTGAATCCCGAGCAAGAAGAGACCCAGTCCGCCAAAGAGACCCACAATAATGGTAATACTTGTATTCACAAGCATCCCTCCATCAATCAGATTTGAAGTACGCTTTTTTTACCGCAGCATAAAATATGTAGTATGTAACAAAGGAGGATTGGTCGTGAAAGTACTATTTCTCTCCGATTTCTTCTTGAGCGGTCAAACTACCCATGTCGTTGAGTTAGCTAAACAACTACGAACTCAAGGAGTAGACGTCCACATCGCCTTCGGGACAATCCATAGCAAACTGTTCTGGAGTCACTATACGTCCTATCTACGCGAACACAACATCCCGTTTACTGAAAGGGCCGATTTAGCCACCCTTGCCAAGGGATGGAGCAAGGTCAAGCCGGATCTCATTCATTGCCAAAGCTCGACACTGTTTCATAGGGCTCAGCTTTTATCTTCTCGCTTAGACATCCCTTATATTCTAACCTGCCATGGCCTAGGATTTAATCAAGCCCGCTATCGCCCTTTGCTCACGGCAGCCAGTGCCGTCATTGCCATAGGACCAAATATTGCCCAGGAGATTTGCGGGTTAAATTCTAGCGTAATCGTGATTCTAAACGGAATAGATACAGAACGCTTCGTCCCGCCCGCTAAAGAGCCCGGTCTACGAAAGTCTGTTATCTATGTAGGGCGCCTCGAGCGAGGACGCATTGAAATTCTCAAGAATTTGGCTGCCGCCCATGAAGCCGTCGTCAAGAAGCCCCTTACAATTGTCTCCAACTGGAACCCAGGTCTGGCGGGTACAGTTTTCAAATCATGGCAACCGGACCTTGTCCCTGTTTTGCAACGCACCGGAATCGTGGCCGCTTGCGGGCGAACTGCCCGCGAAGCCCTCAGTTCTGGTAATGCGGTGTTGTTGATGCAGCAGGCCTATGACGGGGTCATCTCACCCCAACTGGTGACCCAGGACAACTTCGACTTCAGCGGTAATCTCGGGCGTTTTTCCCACACAGATATCCAAAGTGACCTGCAGGGGCTATTACGCTCGTCCTATAAACTCAAGAAGCTGCAAAACTGGAGTCGCAATTATGCGCTGGCTCACCTATCCAGTGAGCAAATGGCAAAAAAAACTCTGGATCTCTACCGGGAGGTAATAAAATCTCCCTAACCCCCCACCTTCACCACTCTCCGGGTCTTTCCAGAACCCCTGTTAGTGTTTCAACGAATTACACTTTTATCCTGCTACTAATTTGTTGCCCTTTTGTTGTGGTTATGTACATAAAACGGCCAGTAACCAGGGTGCCCAGACATAGAAAAAGACCGCAACATGCGGTCTCATGGGATTTATAGTTTGGCTGGGGGACTAGGATTCGAACCTAGACTAAATGAGTCAGAGTCATCCGTCCTGCCGTTAGACGATCCCCCATTACTGTTTCCGAATATACCACAATCGCCAATAAAAAGCAAGGGCCCTTTTCCAGTTGTCACGAACGGTCAGCGGCGGGATCTACCACGCTCACCAAAGACTCGCTAACGCCTTTTCGGTGATTCACAAAACGGGCGGCACAGAACAAGTAGTCACTAAGCCTGTTCAAATAGGGTAAGATCAACCCTTCTCTCGCTTTATAGACGTCATCCAAACCTGCGATCAGTCGCTCTACCCTCCGACAGACCGTTCTAGCCACATGGATGGTGGCAGCGGGCCTAATGCCCCCAGGCAAGATAAAGTTCTGCAAAGGCGGTAACTGACCAGACAGCTTGTCAATGGCCTCCTCCAGATAAGCGAGATCGTCGAGGGTCACATCGCCTCCACCCTGTCCAGGAAAGGCGAGTATAGTAGCCAGGACGAAAAGCTTCCTTTGCACCCACAAAAGATCGACCGTAACCTCGCCAGCACTATCCGCGGCGAGATCACTGATGGCCAACCCTATAAAACTCGATAACTCGTCCACAGTGCCATAGGCTTCCACTAGTTGATGGTTCTTTGGCACCGCATCGCCGGTACCAAGCGTCGTGTAACCCTGGTCACCTGTTTTCGTATAGATCTTCATCCCTGCTTAATCTCCACTGTCCAATTGATTTCCGCCGTCTTATTAATCATACCTGCTACGGAGCAATACTTGTCTATGGAGAGCCTTACTGCATCTTCCATTGCCTTTGTGGTAAGGTCATCACCTTCAAAAACAAAAGTTAAGTCCACTTTAGTAAACACCTGAGGATACTCGTCGGCTCGCTTAGCCTTTGCAAAGATCTCGAAATCCCGCACGTTAAGACGCTTCTTCTTGATGATAGAAGCCACATCTAAGCCAGAACATCCCGCCAGACCAATTAAGACTAACTCCATAGGACTAGCAGCGGCTCCATCGCCTCCAGCTTCTTTGGAAATATCCGTCACAACAGCGTGATTAGATCCCGAAATGCCAACAAATCCCATCTTCCCATTCCACTTCGCTTGCACTTGCACTAGATCAGCTCCTTTTCTTTTAACATAGCTAGGGCCCGATCAATTCGAACCAAAACCTGCTCCTTGCCCAAAAGTTCTAAGACATCATAGATACCTGGACTGACATTGGTTCCTGTTAATGCCATCCGGATAGGTTGAATCAGTTCACCCATCTTGACACCAAACCTTTGGAGTCCCTCCTGAAACTGGGGTTTCAAATGCTCTTCATCGAGCTTGGGAGCAGCCTCAACTACCTCTTTAACATAGTTCAACATATCCTTTACTTGGGGGTTGGTCACTACCTTTTGCACAACCTCCATTTGATAGGGGAAGTCATCTTTAAAGAAGTATTGAGCCAAATCCACCACATCGGCTACGAGCTTGAGGCGGGCCTGCAACTGCTGAAGAATGCGCAGAGTGTACTCCTTAACCTCAGGTGGAACATCTTTGCCAAGGATGCCAGCCTTTTGCAAATGGGGTAAGGCCACTTCGTACAGTTCGTCAACAGACATTTCACGAATATAGATACCATTCATCCACTCTAATTTTTGCAGATCAAAGACTGCTGGGTTCTTAGACACCCGCTCCAGAGTGAACTTCTCGATCAAGTCAGGAATGGAGAAAATGGTCTGAGAATCATCATAACCCCAGCCTAACAACGAAAGATAGTTGACCATAGCAGTGGCCAGATAGCCTTCGTCATAAAACTGCGTCACAGAGGTTGCCCCATGCCGTTTGCTTAGAAGTGACTTGTCTGGTCCTAAAATCATTGGTATATGGGCAAATTTCGGTGGTTCGAAGCCCAGTGCGCCATAAATCTGAATTTGTTTGGGAGTATTCGATAAGTGATCGTCACCCCGAATAACATGGGTGATTTTCATCAGAGCATCGTCCACAACGACGGCAAAGTTGTATGTAGGCATACCATCGGATTTGAAAATCACAAAGTCATCAACCTGGGTGACGTTTTCAAATCTCACCGTACCCCTAACCATATCCTCAACAATAGTCTCGCCATCTTCCATAGATTTAAAACGAAAGACAGGAACACGTCCTTCGGCCTGGAAGGCCAATTTTTCCTCCGCAGTCAGGTGCTGACAACGCCCATCGTAACGGGTGTGCTGCCCTCTTGCGACTTGTTCTTGTCTTCGTTGATCTAGTTCTTCGGGAGTACAGTAGCACTCATAGGCTCTACCGCGCTCCATCAACTTAGCTGTATATTCGCGATACAGTTCTAGCCTTTGGCTCTGGTAATAGGGACCGTACTCGCCACCCTTGCCAGGTCCTTCGTCCCAGTTCAAACCCAAGTACTCCAGGGCGTCTAGGATCACCTGGGTAGCTTTCTCGGTGGAACGGGCAGCATCTGTATCTTCAATGCGCAGTACAAATACTCCTCCATGATGCCGGGCAAACAGCCAATTAAATAAGGCGGTTCGGGCCCCTCCCACATGGAGGTCCCCTGTTGGACTTGGTGCAAAACGCACTCTGACTGTACTCATGAAAAAACCTTCCTTCCAAATACCGAAATTCTTTTCTTCTTTTTCACCAGTTCACGTGCCAGTTCCCTATACGCCAGTGCCCCCGGCACCTGAATTTTTGTTTCGAACACAGGAGTTCTTGCCCTTGCACTTTCTGCAAAGCGGATGCTACGTGCCACAGTGTGGGGAAACACATAAAGCTGCGGAAACTCTTTGTCCAGGAGCTCAAGAATCTCCCGGCCATGAAGCGTCCGTGTGTCGAACATCGTCGGCAATAGTCCCGCTATCACCAACTTACTATTGAGGGAACCCTTAACCTTGGCAACCAGCTTCAACAAAGCACGGGTGCCGCGTATACTCAAAAACTCGCAAGAAACCGGGACGATGACCTCATCGGCCGCGGCAAGTGCATTGATAGTCAAGAGTCCTAACGAAGGCTGACTATCAATGAGCACAAAATCATAATTATCACGTACTTCGTTGATAATACGAGTGATTCTGCGTTCCCTGGCAGGGGCATTCACCAGTTCGAACTCGGCCAGGGACAGATCAATATTAGCCGGTAGCAGATCTATGCCATAGTCATTGGAGATGAGGATCCCTGCTGCGGGCATGTTTCGTACTAAACAATGATATATAGTCTTCCCTAGTTCCTCAGGCTCAAATCCTGCATAATACGTCAAGCCACCCTGTGGATCGAGATCCACAAGCAGAACTTTTTGTCCAATGTCTGCTAAAGCAACCCCTAGGTTGTAGGTTGAAGTGGTTTTGCCCACCCCTCCCTTTTGATTGGCGAGTACAAAGACTGTGGCCACGCCCGCTCACTCTCCTTGCTTGCTAACATTATTTCAACGGGAAGACGCAGAAACCTTCCACTCCACGCACAACACTTTTGTAGGTGGTGATTTGCTCCGCAAATGACAAAGGATCTTTGGGGGCTACCCAGAATATACTACCTTGAAAGGAAGTGAGGGCATGTACAATATATATGTAACACGCAAACTACCAGGAGATGCTTTGGATCGGCTACGCGCCCAGCATAATGTCCAGGTGAACCCGGCAGACCGCAATATTACGAAAGCCGAACTCCTCCAGGCAGTGTCAGGCCAGGACGCATTAATATCCATGTTATCGGATCCGGTAGATGCAGAAGTCATTCAAGCTGGCACCAGGCTCAAGATAATAGCCAATTATGCGGTGGGCTTTAACAATATCGATATCGCTACAGCCAGCCAACGAGAAATTCCTGTTTGCAACACCCCCGACGTCCTAACCAATGCCAGTGCCGATTTTGCCTGGACATTGTTGATGAGCACCGCCAGACGAATCATCGAAGGCGACACTATGACCCGGACTGGCAAGTTCACTGGCTGGGCCCCCGAACTGCTTCTAGGCGTCGAGGTATACGGCAAAACTCTAGGCATTATTGGCGCCGGTCGTATTGGGCAAGCGGTGGCTAAACGGGCTTTGGGGTTCGACATGCGAACTCTTTATCATAATCGCACTAGGCTACCTCATAGTGTGGAAAAAGAGCTTAATATGGAATATGTAGATCTAGGAACAATACTTAAGGAGTCAGATTACGTCTCCCTCCATTGCCCGTTGACGCCTGAAACTAGGCACCTTATTGGTCGGCCAGAACTCGAGATGATGAAGCCCACGGCAATCTTGATCAATACCGCCAGGGGACCTGTCGTGGACGAAACTGTCCTTGTTGAAGCACTCAGAGAAAAGCTGATCTATGGGGCAGGCTTGGACGTTTTTGAAGATGAGCCGGCTTTAAAGCCTGGTCTGGCCGAACTATCCAATGTAGTCTTGGCACCCCATATCGCCAGCGCGGCTGTGGAGACCCGTGTAAAGATGGTAGACATGGTTGTTAACGATGTGTTAGCTGTCCTCGAAGGACGGCGGCCCCGTAACCTCGTAAACCCACTTTCATAGAGGAGGAACGAAAGAGCATGCCGAGGCGGATTTACCTTTCTAGAGACAAGAAAATTGGCGGCGTGTGCGCAGGTATTGCCGAGTATCTTAATATCGATCCCACCGTTGTCCGTTTGACTTGGCTAGTGCTAGCCCTAGTCTACGGCACAGGTATACTCGCATACCTCATCTGTTGGATCGTGATCCCCAACACCCCCCACTAGCACTTTTCGACAAGCAAGCCCATCCGGAAAATCGGGATGGGCTAATCTTTTATTGCCAAAATTGGAGAAAACGACCAGATTTGCCTGATCGCTTTCAAGATGGCTCCCCGGGTTGGACTCGAACCAACAACCCTTCGGTTAACAGCCGAATGCTCTGCCATTGAGCTACCGAGGAACACTAACAACACTTTAGCACAGGTTTTTCCTCAAGTCAAGAGTAACACATCCCCCTTTCCACTCATATCTTGATATGAACCGTAAACGAGGACCATTTTTAGCGGAGTCCTCACGGTATTGATTTGTAAAGGAGGATTTACTTTGGAGAAGAACGATAATCTGCAACATGAGCAGGAACGGCAACCCGAAATCCAAGTTGCACCTGAAGCTGCGCAGGTATGTGGACCTAATACAACCCCTTACGTTGTACGTCCAGGGGATACATTCTTTAGTATCGCCCGCCAATTTGGCGTCAGTCTAGATGCCCTTGTCGCAGCCAACCCTCAAATCACTGATCCAAGCCAGATTCGACCGGGACAGGTCGTGTGCATTCCCAGGGTTGTCTGCCCAACAGGAACCTTTGCCTACACTGTGCTGCCTGGAGACACCATGTTTTCCATCGCACGCAAGTTTGATGTGACTCTTCAGGCCTTAATCGACGCCAATCCACAGATCCCTGATCCGGCCAGACTTGTTCCTGGTCAAACCGTTTGTGTACCCCGAGCCGATGTACCACCGGGCCCATGCCCACCAGGAACATTTAGCTACACGGTGCAACCGGGAGACAGCATGTGGAGCATCGCCAATAAATTTGGTGTCTCACTCGATGCACTAATCGCGGCCAATCCACAAATCCCTAATCCCAGTCTGATTTTCCCTGGACAGATCGTGTGCGTACCTAGCACACCTCCTCCGGGACCCTGCCCCCCTGGCACGTTTGCCTATACGGTGCAACCCGGGGATAGCATGTGGAGTATAGCCAGGAAATTTGGCGTCCCACTTGATGCACTAATTCGGGCCAATCCACAGATTCCTAATCCCAGTCTGATTTTCCCGGGACAAATTGTCTGTGTACCAGGGACCCAACCACCCCCTCCAGGCACTTGCCCACCGGGAACCTTTGCCTACACTGTGAGACCTGGCGATAGCATGTGGAGCATAGCCCGAAAATTCGGCGTATCACTCGATGCACTAATCAGAGCTAACCCACAGATTCCTAATCCCAGTGTGATTTTCCCGGGTCAGACAGTCTGCGTACCAACGAACTAAGATGAGTGAAGCCTACACCTTCTGAGCATACTAGGCTCAGGAGGTGTAGCTATTTATGATCAAAGCACAGGTCTCTTTGTATCCCGTCGACCACGAAGAAGTCACAGGACTGCATGGGTTGTCTACACAATTCTTGGACGAGCATGCTCTAGACTATGACTTTCGGCCTGATCAGACCTCATTAAATACTACGATAGCCGGAGGGGCTGACGACGTATGGACCGCCCTCAGGCACCTATTTCAAGAAAACCTTGCCCATGGCCATGATGTGGTCATGATCACCACCCTTACTCACTGGGACGCCCGCTCAGAGAAAAAGTAGAGTTCTCTGTTGTTACCCATACCATCCACCACATAGAGCTTGTGCCAACCCGGTTCTAAGGCAACAAGCATCCTGTGGTTTTCTCGCGTTATGCCAAGATAAGTCCCATCCAAGTACCAAAACAAGCCACTCCCTTGGCTAGCATGGGCTACCTCCAAAGCCACTCGCTGGTACTGACCATCCATATCTCGGGGAACAAAAATACGGCTCCCTGACTGTGGATAGACAAAACGTATGGGGTTGGCACTTTGCACTCCTGGACAATGGGGATTGTGGGGCGGAACCCGGGATGCTTGAGGTACATGTGAGGGATAGATCAGCGCTTCGACAACCTTGAGATCCTCCCGGTCCCAACAAAGAGAACAGACCTGATATTGCCCATCCTGCGTCACAAACAATGTGGCTTCGTACGGGGATAATTTGAGCGGTTTTGCCGAGGATGGGCTCTGCACCACCGTCATGTGGGGGCCATCTTCTAGCAAACGGTAACCTGTCAACGCGGAGACAAGAGTCTCCTGCAAGCCGTCTGTAGGTGGCCTAAACCACACTCCATTAGACTGTTCTAAACGACTTAGCAAGCGGAGCAGTAGCGGTGCGGCGGTGTCAACACCCGTCATCCCCTTAATACTACCCCCGGCAAAGTTCCCCATCCAAACCGCAATTGTATAGGACGGGGAGACACCCACAGCCCAAGCGTCACGACTACCAAAACTCGTCCCCGTCTTCCAGGCCAGGGGCCTACTAGATTGAAGCTCGCGCCAATGCGCTTCGAGGCCAGGTCTGCGTACCTCCGCCAGAATGTCTAACACCAGATAAGCTGAACCAGGAGAAAGCAGCTGCTGTTCACCGCCGGGTTCCGATCCTCTTACAACGTATAGGTTCGAGAAACTGCCATAATTACCTAGTCCGCGGTATAGGGCACCGAGTTCCCACAAACTGACCTCTGGACTGCCGAGGATTAGCGAGAGGCCATGTTCCTCGGGGGAACGTCCAAGCCCGTGTAGCCCTGCTCGATCCAAAAACTCATAAAACGGAACCACGCCGTACTCATCAAGAAGGGCCACCGCAGGCACATTCAAAGAGCGAATCAAAGCGTCGCAAGCCCGGACAACTCCCGAAAAGCCCTGATCCGCATTGTATGGCGTATAACCGCCATAGCTCGTCGGGACATCAAGGAGCATGCTTTGGGGAACAATCAGCCCCTCATCCATGGCCAGCCCATACAAAAAGGGTTTCAAGGTTGAACCCGCTGAGCGCCGCATCATGACCCCATCAATCTTCCCTAAATGCTCATCATCATAATAATCCTGGGAGGCTACATAGGCTTTCACCGCGCCTGTCTTAGTGTCGGCGATTAGGACTGCTCCGTTCACGATACCATGTACCGCTTGACTAGCCACGTGTTCTCTGAGGAGGGCGTCTGCCACCTTCTGAACATCAAGGTTGATGGTGGTCGAAATCACGTCCGCATCCACCGTTCTAGCCAGTTGCTCTGCCAAATGAGGTGTGACCACAGGAAAGGCATAATTCCCCTTGGCAATCGGTTCGGCTAAGCCCAGCTGTAAGGTGGTTTCATCAATCAATTCAGCAGTAAAGAGGCTCCATAAAAGCCCATCTCTTTTTTCTTTCAAAAGATCCTGATTACGGTTCGGATTGACGCGGGCTGGGTTATTCGGTAGGACGGCCAAGGTGGCCGCTTCGGCCCAGCTCAGATTCTCCGCTTCTTTGCCAAAGTAACGCAAGGAAGCGGTCCTATAACCGATTACATTTCCCCCATAGGGCGCATGATCCAAGTACATTTGGAGAATCTCATCTTTACTATAACGGATCTCGATAACCAAAGCTTGGGCCATTTCTCTTAGCTTGTTTAGGACCGTCCGCTTTTTAGGCTGCATCAAGCGGGCGGCTTGCATCGTAATGGTACTTGCACCACTGATGGTACCCCCGTGGCGGATATTTTGATATAGGGCACGCCCCAAAGCTAGCGGATCGATTCCCGGGTGGCTAGCAAATCGCTTGTCTTCATAGTGGAGGACGGCGGTCTTCAACTTGGCAGGAACATTACTACCATCGGGCGGTAGAATCCATTGGTCGCCGCTGTTTAGAAAAACACGCAAATATCGTCCGTCCTCATCCAGGACTACAGTGCTATAATCCACCGGAAAAAGTGGCTGCGGCACCCTTCCGATCCAGAATATGCTGGCGGTCATTAGGATGCTGAAAGACAGAAGAGCCCCTACAAGGACTTTCCAGGAGCCAGCTTGCACCTGCCTCATCGGGAGACAACCTCCACCAATTGACCAGCCGTAGTCGCCTTATAATCACTATTGTACATGGCTTCAACCAAGGCCGGTGGCAAGTAAAATTCGCCAACAGTGACCGCATTGATCTTCACGATGAAGTCATAACTAGAGTAGTAGTATTTGTCGAAAAACCACATTATACGGTCATCTCTAATGTCCACATAATCTTCTTGACCAAGGATGTAGTCGCTTGCCCAATCGGGCAGATCCCCTCCAAGGAGCCTCAAATTCTCAATTTCCCAACCAGCGGGTAATACCTGTACCAGCGCTACTTCATCAATGTATTCATAACCTTCCTGGGCAACTTGGTAGGCAGCATAGAAGCTATCCCCCTGTTGTATTCTGCTGATGTCAACGGGCTCACCCGCTTCGTTGAGGAACTGCCTTTTCAAGGCCAATTTACTTTGCTCTTGCTCAAGGTCACCACGTTCAGGAATCCCTTCCCACACGAGCGTGGCAAAGAGGGGAATCGTGGCAGTATTTGTGAAGTTCAAAGACTTAGCCTCCTGGGCTTCAAGGGAGGTTCTGACCACTACATCCGAACCTCTCATTTCTTCCATCCTTTGGCCATCTACATACATGTATCCCCGTAGCTCAGGCAGCTCCTCCGTCACAGCCGAGACATATTTCGTTACTGCCATCAGGCCATATGCTGTACTTTGCGTAGAGAACCACCGATTGGATGAGAGTTCCCGGGCAATATAGTCGTAGAGTTGGCTGGCGGCTGAATAATCACGAAGTCCCACCATGACATCGAGAATCATGGCCTTATCCCTAAGGGTCGAACCAAAGGTATCTCCGAACTCATAATAGTCGGCCACTTCCAGATCAGCGGTATAGAGGATCTCAGTCCTGACATTGGTGTAACCCAATAGCTCATAGGCCCCTGCCAAAAGGTACTTGGCTGGATTACCTAGATCGGCTAATCTGTTCTCTCGGATGTAGTTCATAACACTAAGTTCAGGGCGTTCTGCTAACGCCAGCAAGTAAAGTCTGTAGACCTGGGTTAGGCTTCCAGTTCTGCTATTCTTGGCAGCGCCCTTTTGATATGCCGCCCAATTGTTCAAAAGGTCGCCGGGGACATGGTATCCCTGTCGCAGTGCTTCTAGCAAAAAGTGTCCTACATAGTTTGTAGCCCATTCGTGGACAACGGACCCATTTGGCCAGTAGGAGAATCCGCCCTGGTCCAGCTGATACTCACGGAAGGATTGGATTGCTGCATTTACATTCTTGTCAATTTTTCGGAGCTCCGCAGCATCCAAGGGATACAGCTCTGCCAAATACAGCTGGGGAAAGACGGCTGAGGTGATTTGCTCCAAACAGCCATAAGGGTAACGAATCAACCATTGCAGGCGATGATCGATGTTCAGACCGCGCCTACTCGAGATGGTAAAGGTTAGGGAATCTGTCCCTGCTACACCCGCCTTAGGAATCACAAAGTCCACCGTCTGCCCCCTATTTACCAGCTTTTCTGTACTCAAGTAGATGTAGGGATTATCGGGGCGTATCGCCAGTTCGATCTTGCTACTGTTTTCGTAAGCCTGGGCCGTGGAGAAAGCGGCAACCGTAATCTCGGCCACACCGACTTCCTTACCGGCCTGTAACTCAAAGAACACCTCTTGACGATCCTCAGTACCGAAAACGATACTTATCTGCCCTTCGCCCAATACTTCGAGTGGTCCTTGACAGTCGATTGTTACTTGTACCTCACCGAGATCTTCCTCCAAGGCAAACACCGTGACGGGGACGGTGATCCTATCTTGGGGTCCTAACACCCGGGGCAAAGTCGGCAACACCATTAGGGGAGACTTGACAGCGACCGCTTCCCCTTGCTCTCCATAACTGCCCTCATTGGCGCCTACAACCATCACCCGCACACTACCAATGTAATTGGGAACCTTGACATCAACGGACGCATACCCCTCCTGGTCTGTGTAAAAAGGTCCCTGGAATATGCTTACCGGTTCGAAACGCATGGCATCTTCTAATTGAGCCTGCAACTCACGATAACCCGGTGGTTCCGCTTCGCTACTGCCTCCAACAGAAAGAAGGTTATGGGTATAACCGCCACTGGGGTTAATAACGTCGGAATAGTTGTCGTAGGTCTTCGTGAGTAGCCGCTGCTTGGCAAAAAAGTGGGCCCAAGGTTCCGGAGTCTTGAACCTGGTAATATCTAAAACCCCTTCATCCACTACCGCTAGGGTAAACTGGGCCCGCCTACCGTTCGTTGTTTGTAGCTCCACGGTGAACTCTTCCTCGGGCCGAATTGCTTCAGGCAAGGTAAGTTCAAACCCCAACTTAGTGTTTTCGCTTTTCACCTGGAGAGGCAAAATCCCATACATCCGCAGAGGCAAATCATTGTTCGTAGCTCCGAAGGGTTGATAGACCATAACGTTGACATAGGCGTTGGGAATATGTTCTTCCGTCACCTTTAAAGCGAAGGATACTACACCAGTACCATCAAGCTCTTGCCAACGCCTTTCTAAGATTACTCCACCTTTCTCCACAGTAAGCAACGCCCGACCTCTGGCCGGCGTATTGAGGGTGACTAGCGCAGCCTCCCCCGGGAGATATACGTCTTTGTCTAGTCTGAGGTTGACAATATCCGCAGTGCGCGAACGGGGACTGTCCCCCCACCAATAAGACGAAAAGAAATAGCCTACCTTATGCCCTCCCTGGGGATCGCCGATCTCTAGCAAGATTTCTCCATAATCACTGAGTCGGTGATCGAGGACTGCCATGCCTTCAGAATTAGTTGTGATTATTCCAGTCTCGATCACATTCAGGGCCTGGTTGCTCTTGTAGTGGCGCCGGAAACTAGACTCATTGGCATACTCCCACCACCAATAGTCCCTCAGACCATAAATGGAGTATTCTAGTTCCGAATTAGGTAGTAGTTTACCGTCCGCACTCACGTGGATCACCTGAAAACCGGCCACATCTCCAACGGCCATATCGTCACTCTCTGGTAGCCCAATCCCCACATAACTAGGATAATAGGCAAGTGGAATCAACTTGGTGTGGGGCACATGGCGACCGCCCGGCTCATAGACGCGACCGTCAATGCGTACCTGAAGTGCAGAAGGGACGGTAGTGAGCTGGGGTAGATTCCACTGAAGGATGGCTTGGCCTTGTTCGTCGAGAGTGCACTCTATCAAGTCTGCTGGTGGCTCCCCAAGTACGATACTCTCATTGCCAAAGGTGAAATTCTTGAAGGCTGCAAAGCTCACCTCCACTGATTCGATGGCGACCTTCGTTTCGCTCCGCAATCCCGCCGCTGCTGCCCCAAACAGATACTCCGAGTGGAGCGTAAAGCGAACTTCATCATCCTCTGGCCCCAAAACTTCCTGGTCCATGTCAATACCCACTCGAATACGGTAAGGGACTATATCTTCGATCCGCAAATCATGGAAAAAAAGACGTCCACCCACATCGAGTACCGCTTGCCACATGCCTGTGAGAGCGGTTGATTCAGTTGCAAAGGCAAAGGTATAAAAACCATCGCTAGCCTGCGACTGAACTGCTTCGTGGATTAAGCGTCCCTGGGGATTATAAACCCGCAAGGTGACAGGATGATTTTCTGGAAAAGTGTCGTCCTCATTGCGCACAATCGCCGATACGTTGACTGCATCACCAGGCCGATAGACACCTCGTTCGGTGTACAGGAAGGCATCAACTCCATCTCTCCTTTCTACCCCGCCAACATCGAAGAGAGAATTATTCAGCTGGGACGCTCCTAGGCTGAGGAGGGCGAAATCATCACCGCTCTCCACTTCGATATAACGGGGCTCCCCATCGCCCCTAAGGGACGCCCACCCATCATCATTAGAGCGAGCGGTGGCCAGAATCCGGTTCTCATCATCCTTTAGTACTACAACTGCGTCGGCGATGGGGGCTGTGGTGATGAGATTCGTCAAAAAGACGTAGAACTCGCCTGCCAACTGCTTGGCTGTGATCCCGATATCACTCACCAGGATATGCTTGGTTGCCCTACCTCGGGTATAGGTATGGTCGGTGATCTGCCAGTTGCTAAGACTTGGGGAAAAGTAAAGGGCCTGATTCTCGTCAAAGCTTAATTGTACGATATAAAGGGCACTACTGCTATCTGGTATGATGCGGTTTAAATCAAGTTCTGAGTTAATCCAACGGTTGGTTGCAGTACCAATTTCTACAATTGTATCGGTCAGAATCTCGCCAAAACGCTGGAATCTATAGCGATTATAGTCATCAAAGGAATAACTTCTGGGTTGGTAGGAATTCTCCTCGAAGAAATCTACCAGGTTTTCTTCTGCCACGCGCTTCACCTGGAGGCGCAGACGCTCTACATTCATGGTGCGGAATGCGACGCGTTTGTCCAGGGCACTAGTGAGGTAGGTGCCAGCACTGAGAAACTCTACGGCGGGATCGCGATCTGCAATCTCTACTTCCCAGGTTAGATCCCTTTGCTCCTCTAGGCTCTGACCGAGCGACCCTTCGATACCTGGAAAGAGGCGAATATTGTATTTTTCCCTGGGACGAAAATTGCCTGTGACAACTAGTGTATCCCCTTTAACCTTGGTCCCATATTTCATGGTTGGGCTAATCGATAAGTATCCGGCATAGTCTCTGTCATCCCTTAGCTGGTCGGAAAAGATGATGCGGAGCTGCGAGAACTCCCCCAGTTTTTCTTCTTCCACTCGCACCACCTGTAAGGGAGTTTTTGCGGCGGCTAGAGTAAACTCGTGGTCAACATCTTCTGGGAGGCTAAGGGGTCCACTTGCGATTCGCAACAAAACCTTTCGATCATGAAAATCAGAGCGGGCGATCTGCTCAGACCGAAGGAGGTAGTTGCGATTATCCGTGGTCTCTAGCTCATAGGCCAGGTCCGCACCCTCTAGTCCTAAGGTGAGGGCCCCGCGTAAAGTCTCTGGTTTAAGAAACTCGGAAAAACTGAGGGACGCGGTAAACCCCCCCTGATCGAAACAGCCCTCTAAACCGTTCAGTCTTTGGCCAAGGGTCTCGAAATGAAACTCTATCGCTTTGGCTTCAAGATAGGGGGAATAGTCTAAGACTGCATGGTAGGTGTTTTTCTCGTAGAGGGGTCGATCGGGCTCGAAGATCAGGGTGCGCTCGTCTTTCCAATAGGTCCTCCCCTCAAGGGCAGGAGTAAAGGAGAAGATGTCCTTCAAATCTTGTCCTATGTGGTGGGGTTGGATCTGGGCATCACGATAGCGCACTGCGATTAATGTGTCCGCATCGATGACACCAGTCGTTACATGGGTGACCTCTAAACTAGCATCATCGGCGAAAACCTCCGCCACCTTAGGTTCAGAACATGCTGTAAGAAATAGAACCACAGCCAAAAGTAGTAACATGCAACCGTACCATACCTTTGTCAAGTTGCCCACCAACTCACATCCCCCTTCGCCTATAACTCACTGATGTAAGCCTTCAACCAAAAGATGTCAACTCCTCCCAATACACCTCTAGGAAAGTGAAAATGCTTGACGGATTGTGCGAAATTTGCTAGGCTGGACTTGACCGTTGGTGAAAGGGTTCACCAGAGCAATTAAAAAAGCGGAGGTATGTATATGAAAAAACTCTCATTTATCTTGACTCTAGTATTGGTTTTATCTCTATCCTTAGTGTCCCAGGCAGCTTATGTTGACGGAACATATGAAGCGTGGAGCGATGCTGGCCCCAAGAGTATTCAATCATCGAAGGTATTCATCGAAGATGGCAAGATCGTCGCAGTTGTCCTGCGTGAATACACTGACAAACATGTAGAAAAAGACTTCTCTACCTATTCATGGCCGCAAGCTGGCGAGGCAGCCCGCACCTTAGGCGCACAGTTTGTGAAAAACCAAGCTGCTGAAGCAGACATCATTACCGGCGCTACAGGCAGCTCCACCGGTTGGATCCAAGCCACCGAAAGAGCCCTTATTAAAGCTAGCGATGTTGCACCAGCAAATATATATTTCGATGGCACCTTCCTTGGCCGCTCCGAAACATCTTCATACGGTCAGTATTACAAGGTAGTTTGGGTCACGTTGAAGGATGACAAAATCGTTGATTACAAGTCACAACGCGTGTTGCCTGACGGCACCATCCAAGACCCCTCCACTGAAGTTTACGGTTGGCCGCTAGAGATGGCCCGGGATGCGTATAAAGAAGCAGCTATCAAGGCTGAACCAGGCTATGTTGATGTGATCAGCGGTGCTACTGGCTTGACCCATCAATCCAACCACGCCGTACGCGATGCTCTTGACAAAGCATTTACAAAATAGGTACCGCACGTGAAAAAAAGCACCCGGTTTTTGACTGGGTGCTTTTTGTTGCCTAGCTATATTAGAAACCCATGATGTTATAACCTGTATCCACGTAAATCACTTCACCGGTAATGCCACTGGATAAATCACTAGCCAAGAAAGCAGCAGTATCCCCTACTTCACGCCCTTCTACAGCCCGCTTCAAAGGAGCCCGTTGTTCGTGAACTTCTAGGATATCCAAGAATCCAGATACACCCCGTGCAGACACAGTATTAATCGGACCTGCCGAGATGGCGTTCACCCTCACACCAGCGGGTCCAAGGTCATGGGCTAAATAGCGGACACTGGCCTCGAGAGCCGCCTTCGCTACTCCCATCACATTATAGTTAGGCATCACCTTTTCTGCCCCGTAATAAGAGAGAGTTGTAATGCTCGCCTTGTCACTAAAGACAGGAGTCAAAGCCCTGGCTAAAGCGACCAGCGAATATGTGCTGATCTCTAAGGCAGACAAAAAATGTTCCCGCTCAGTAAAGAGATAGGCATTTTGTAGCGCCTCCCGTGGCGCAAAGGCTAAAGAGTGGACAAGTCCATGGATGGTGCCCATGTTAGCTCTAACATTCTCTTGCACCTCTTCAATCTGCTCGGGAAAGGACACATCACAGGGCATAATGGCCACCGGTGTGTGGGTCAACTCCTGGGCTAGTCCTTCTACGGTAGCTTTGCTACGCTCGTTTTGGTAGCCTAAGATGAGGCTAGCACCCTGGGCATCCATGGATTTGGCGACAGCCCAGCCGATACTCCGCTTATTGGCGATATTAAAAATAGCAATACGCTTTCCTTGTAGCAACACATTAACACCTCTTTGCTTGTTTGGGTAAGGATATTATGCACTATTCGCAACATCCCTGCAGATGGAAATTAGGATCTGGTGCTAACTCACTCTTCGTCAGTTCGTTGATAACACTCATTGAGGCGAAAAGCTAGACGCAAAAGGCTGTCTGTGAGATGGATATCTTCAACAATTACCCCGTCGGGTACGGTGAGATATGTCGGTGAAAAATTCCAAATACTACGGACACCGCCTTGAACAAGGAGGTCGCATACACCTTGGCCCGCCTCCTTAGGGGTGGCTATAATCCCGAAATCTGTAGGATTCTCCGCAAGGTAGACGGCGAGTTCATCAAACGGACGAATCACACATCCCCCATGATAGTTCCCAATCAAAAGAGGATCTATGTCAAAAACCGCCTTGATCTGAAAACCCTCTTCCCGAAACCACTCATAGCTTCCTATAGCTTTCCCTATATTCCCTGCTCCTATTAATACCATGGAATAATCCCTTTTTAGCCCTAGAATTTGCTTCACTTGCTCTAAGAGATCGGCAACATTATATCCATACCCTTGTTGGCCAAAGGAACCAAAATAACTCAAATCCGAACGAATCTGTGCCGCGGTGAAGTCCAGAGCTTCTCCTAATTGGGCCGAAGAGATTCTCTCAACCCCAGCTGACTCCAGTTCTGTCAAATATCGAAAATACACAGGCAAGCGGTCTACAACTCCCTGAGGAACTGCTTCCCCCTTCTTTCTCCCTCGCAACGTCATCCTACTCCTCCTCAAAATACTCCTTCTGTTGTCCTTGTTAATTATTCGACTAAAAGTCCTTGTATCCTGTTTCACAAGAGCAATTACCTCACCACGATTTCCCTTACTTCCTCCAAAGAGAGCCCACTAAGGGCATCCCGCACAGTGATTACGGTGCGATAGCGGCCCCGAGGAGCCCACCAGGGAATGTCTACATAGATGTAGAACCAAGTACTTTTGGGGGGCTCAAGATACCACTCCTCCAACTCTAGGACATCATCCTCAGAAAAAAGGCGTAGTCCACGCATTGTTTCTAAAGCCACGTCTACATTGAGTTGCAAGAAATGAAATCCATAGCTTTCGCCTAGGGCAAAGACCGCTATCTCCAAGTAGGCGTATCCCCTTTCGCCTCTGAGAAATTCGCCGGTAGGATTAACATCATAATCGGCTTCACCTCGCACTTCAAAGGCCCAATCGGCCACAGAGAAGTACATGCTAGAACTCTCTAACGTCTGAGCAGTCACACAATTCACACCATTTGCCCCCAAAAAGATACATAGGATTAACACAACTAACATATCAATACTCCTATTCTAACTAGGATTTGGCCAACTAATGTGTAATACTTACAGTGGGAAAGGATGAGGCGATTGCTTAAAGACTTAAACCGCGGAACTTGGAGCAGACCCACTGATAAATCGGCTGTTTACCTCGAAATCGCCCCTGGTGATCAATGGGGTATTCGGGTAACACTCATCGACGATTACGCTAAAGTGGAAGCTATTGATGGTCCGAAAGGCGTTTGGTACAAAGCGCCAGCCCGTTATGTAACCACCCTTCACCCATCGAGATTCCTAGAACGCGTTATTGGTATTACCCTAGAAGATAAAATTATGGCCGAGGTCGAAAAAAAACGTCGCGTGGCCAGGGAGGAAAACGAACGCCTTAAGGAGGTTGGGGGGATCTAGTTGAAGTTTCTGATTGTTGGTGACACAGTTGATCCACAATTATATGACCATTTCCGGCGCGACCGCTTTCCTGATTCCATCGACGCAATTCTCTCCGCAGGCGATCTACCCACCTGGTACCTGTCCTATTTGACGTCAGTGTTTAATGCGCCGCTCTATTATGTAAGGGGTAATCATGATGTAGCTCATGACAGTAATCCCCCGGAATGTGCACAAGATATTCACGGCAAAGTGATCACTTTCAATGGTCTGACCATGGTAGGATTTGAAGGTGCCATGTTCCATCAAAACAACTCAACAATCCAGTATACCGAACGACAAATGAAGATGACATGGAGAAAAATGGCGTGGCGATTCTTGCTTGGTCGCAAGATCGACATCGTCTTAAGTCACGCGCCCCCCTTTGGTATTCACGATGCGGAAGATACTTCTCACAAGGGGTTTTTGACGTTCTCCAAGATTATTTACAAATTCAAACCCCGTTACTTCATACACGGCCATACCCATCTAAACTACGGGCTTAAGCAAAACCGCATTGACATCGTAAATGATACTACCGTGATCAACGGCTACGGATTTCACATCTTAGAGATTGATGACCCCAATTTGAGGTGAAAACATGTTAGAGGTGTTATCTTTATTACAGTCTATGTATCCAAGGGCTGTTACCGCCCTCAATCACAAGAACGCCTTCGAGCTTCTAGTTGCAACCATTCTCTCCGCCCAATGCACCGACGAAAGGGTCAACTTGATCACCGCGGAACTCTTTCCCGCCTTCCCCACCGCCAAGGATCTAGCAAAGGCGACCTTCGAAGAGGTGGCAGAACTTGTGAAGAGCGCAGGGTTATGGCAAACAAAAGCCCGTAACCTGATCAAGACCGCGCAAATTCTGGTGCAAAAACATGGTGGTAAAGTACCTCAAACCAGGGAAGAGCTCGAAGCACTTCCGGGAGTAGGACGAAAAACGGCCAACGTAGTGTTGGCCAATGCCTTTCAGATCCCAACAATAGCTGTAGATACCCACGTATTTAGGGTGGCCAACCGCATCGGTTTAGCTCAGGCAAAAAACGTTTATCAGACAGAACTACAGCTCATGGCGGCAATCCCGCGAGAACTGTGGATCGACGCCCATCACTGGCTGATTCTGCACGGGCGGGCTTTGTGTAAAGCCCGCAAGCCACTCTGCGGTCAGTGCCCCTTAAGCCCCCACTGCCTTTATTTCCTCAAAAATGCTTCCCCTAAGACCCTCCCCCAAACAAAGTAGCTGCCGTTATTTCAGAGAGACTGAGCAAGAAGTTGACGGGCAGGAGATCGAAGATCACTGTAGCCACAGCTAGGATCACTACCGGTACTAGCATTCCGTAGGCTGGCTCCTTGATCTGAGAAAAATCATGATCTTCTTTCTTGAAGAAAGCGTTTATGATAATGGGCAGATAGTAAACAGCATTTAGCAAACTAGAAACCAACAATGTTGCCGCGCTCAAAGGCTGATTGACCTCTAGGGCACCAAGGCCTAAATACCACTTACTTAAAAAGCCGTTAAAGGGCGGAATGCCAATCATAGACAGGGAAGCCATGGTAAAACAAGTCATGGAAATTGGCAAGCGTCTGCCGATCCCTTTAAAGTCAGATATTTCCGTTTTTCCCGTTAGCAAAATCAAAGTCCCAGCTATCAAGAATAAACAGGACTTCATGATCGCATGGGTGAAGATGTGGAAAATATCCCCTACCAGGGCTTGCTCTGAGAGAAGGGCCATTCCCAGGAGTATATAGCCCATCTGGGCTACGCTAGAATAGGCCAAGCGCCTTTTAAGATTGGTCTGCATAATGGCGAAAATGGAGCCTAACAGGATCGTCAGAATCGCTCCTATCAAAAGCAGGTTGATCCAGCCAACCTCCTTTAAAAAGCGGAATTCATAGACATTGAAGATCACCCGCAAGAGCCCAAAAGCACCGATCTTTAACATGATCCCCGAAAGCAACGCGCTTGAGGGCGAAGGCGCTACCGGATGGGCCTCAGGAAGCCAGACATGCAAGGGAAACATTCCCGCCTTGACCCCAAAGCCAATCAAGAAACCAATGAAAGACACTAGGGATAGGGTCGTATTAGATGCTAAAAAGCCACCTTCTGCGAAAGCCACTGTCCCGGTCATAGTGTAAACGCCTAAAATCCCAAAAAGTAGCGCCAAACCGCCTCCAATGGTCATAATTAAATAGAGGAAGCCGGCCCGCATGGCTTTCGCATCACCTTCCTGAATCACCAGGACATACGAAGCAAAGCTCATCAGCTCAAAAAACAAAAAGAGAGTCAGTAAATCCCCTGATATCAATGTGCCTAGGGTGGCCCCAAAAGTAATCAGGGTAAAGGTATGATAACGCTTGACGTTATGCATAGGTTTCGTGTACTCAAAGGAGTAAATCGTAACCAAGAGCCAGATCACTGAGGCAATGGTTACCAAGACCGCACTAAGCCAGTCGATACGAAATGAGACGCCAAAGGGATGCAAAATTTTCGGATACTCCAACACCACGACGACTGCATCTCTCAGATAGGAATACAAAGACAGCCCAAGCAGTCCGGTAATTGCCGTAACCGCCAACACAAATCCATCCCTAACACGGTCACTCATCTTGATGACATAAAGCATCAAGCCACCTATGATAGGAATAAAAATGATTAGAAACGGAAGCATATGCCCACTCCACTCCTTGATCTTTGAACTTCCTATTCCCTATTCTCCTTCATATCTGTTTGTCCTCCTGGGTCTAGGCACCATAGGGATTTGGTATTTCGGTACTGGCCTCGGTCTCATCAACGTCGGTGTAAATATAGACAAGGCTTCCTGCATCGACCTTCGCTCCAGGAGCAGGTACCTGCCCAATAATCCGGGTTCCAGGGCCCACAACTTCCACGTGAAACCCTTCGCCACTTAGAATTTGCATGCCCCGCTCCACACTTAAGTTGCCTACATCAGGTACGGCCTCCTGTTTTTTGTCGCTCTTCGCCGCCACCTTAGGCTCCACCCCTAGGTACGGTAGGACTTTTTCCGCAAGGCGGGCAAACACTGGTGAGGCAATAATCCCGCCGTAGAAGGCCCCTTGCGGTTCCCAAAGGACCAAAATGGCCGCCATCTCAGGGTCGTCCTTCGGGGCAAAACCTGCAAAAGATGTCACCATCTTAGAATGGGAATAACGCCCATTTTCTACCATCTGCGCTGTCCCCGTCTTGCCTGCCACATCGTAACCTGGCACTTCGGCACGTTTGCCCGAGCCAACTTCCACCGCTGAGCGTAGTACATAAGCGGTGGTCTCAGCAGCTGCACTACTCAGAATCTGGCGCTGTCCTGGAACATCGGGGCCATAACTGCCCTCCTCAGTGACCATTTCTCGTACATAGTGGGGAACGGAGTAAATGCCATCATTTGCAATCGCTCCAAAGGAGGCGATCATCTGAATGGGAGTTGTGGTCAACCCCTGCCCAAACCCGATGTTAGCCCAAGTTACAAGCGGTATGTTTGGGGAAGGGGACCTTAGCGTACCGCCCACCTCCCCAGGAAAATCAACGCCAGTCTTGTATCCAAGGTTAAAAGAAGTCAAGCCAGCATAGAATTTCTCATCGCCCAGATCAAGGGCCAGCTTAGCGTAGTAAGGATTGCAGGAATTCTGCATGGTTTGGGCAAAAGTCTGAGGACCATGACCCCCGCGATTCCAGCACCGTACGTTCCAACCGGACACACGGATATAGCCTGGATCAAAGAAGCTTGAACTGAGGGATGCCTTTCCCTCGTTCACCCCAATAGCCGCAGTAACAGCTTTGAATGTTGAGCCAGGTTCATACGTATCGGTAACCGCAATATTCCGCCGATTCGCCACTGGGTAACTAGCGAATTCTTCGATATCATAGGTAGGCCAAATGGCATTCGCCAAGATCTCACCAGTCTTTGGATCCGTGATCAAGATCAAGCCTAGCTTAGATCCTGTTTCCTGGGTAGCCCTCCGCACCTCGTCTTCGGCTAGTCGTTGCAAGAAGATGTCTAGAGTTAGAACTAGATCGCCCCCCTTTTCGCCGGGAAGATAACCTCGCACTCCATCCTCCAACGCCTTTCCATGGGCGTCCCGCTCAAAAACTGTCTGACCCGGTGTTCCTCGTAAGAATGTATCATAATAAAGTTCTAGACCTTCTAAGCCCTGGTTATCAATGCCCACAAACCCTAGAACCTGGGGAGCAATGGATCCATAGGGGTAGATGCGGGTGGACGTCGGCACTACCCCAATCCCAGGTAGATTGAGGGCAATGATCTCCCTTGCTTCTTCCTCACCAACCTTTTTCTTCAACCACTCGGTAGCTGAACGCTTAGTAATCCGCTGCAACACAAAGTCTTCATTAAGATCTAAGAGCCCCGCTAGGATTTTTGCCGTCGCTGGGGCATCATCCACTTCGGCTGGGATCGCATAGACGGTATGGGCGCTCACGCTCATGGCGAGGGGAATCCCATTGCGGTCATAGATTGTCCCCCGCAATCCTTCAATAGGTATCTTCTGGATGCGCTGCTCTAGCGCTTTTGTTTGGAAAAAATCGTTGCGCCAGAGCTGCAAATAGCCAAGGCGTCCCGCGAGAAAGCTACTCCCCACAAACATGAGTAGCAACAAAAAGAGAATAC
>WPCH01185140.1_pt1 | contig 35884 bp, 39 predicted proteins | sample 5399881 | NCBI WGS metagenome assembly WPCH01 (sample SAMN12869468, study PRJNA574797) | sludge metagenome | isolation source: wastewater treatment of pH5 | place: China:Beijing | collected 2019-05-20
CCATCGTAATCACAATTGAATGCAACAAGGTTGATTGGTGAGTTGGATGTGGACACATCATTCACGTCTGTCTTGATCTTAGGAACAAAGAACCTTTGTGTAGACCCATGTTTCAAGGAAGGATATCGGGTATGTAATACCGGCAAACCTCTTCCGCCCGGAGATTCTTCAATCAGCTCTTTGAAGAGAGAATCGATCAATGGGTGATATGCATGCGTATTGTTATAGATCAATGTGAAAATCTGATTAGGTGTTTTACCTCTCCGTAACAACTTGTTGGCTAAATGTAACTTATAGGTCATGACAGATACACCCCAAGGAAGATGTAACTCATCACGTTTATTCACACCATGGTTGGAAGTGACCACTGTTCTGAAAGTAAAGTGTGACCTAAACCCATAAACCAACTTACGGAAAATACCAGGTTTCTCAAACAACTCCTTATGTTCATACTGAACTGCATGGTTGGCAATAGAGATAGTCACACGAGCCATTATAGACTCTTTCTCCCTGATACTCATCCCAGATAATCGATCATTAGCATTCACAATGGAGAACAAAGCATTCAAAAGTTTAGAATGGTTGTGGTCACCACGTGTGCGCCCATTGTGCTCCTCCAAGATGAACGCTACTGAAGATGGGAATGGAAGTTGTTTTGTAAACACCCTATCCCTATACATCCTCAGAAACTTGGTCATAACCCCAATGTGCTCAGCCCTCACTAAGCGTATCCTGTTCTTACGACCATTCGTTACTACATCAACCCTGGCCTCCATCAGAGTATCCATGATTTCATCAAAGTTGTCGTGAAATGCCACCATTCCACGTGGAAGCTTTAGGATTTCCATCACTTGTTGTATTTGGTTATCCAAATCTTCCGCTTTGTATCGAGGATCCATTAACCAATCTAAAACCCTGAAACCTTTCAACCCTTTGATTAATGTATTCAATTGCAAATAGATCATAGGGTTCATGAAATAATCTACAGGTTTTAAAGCATCAATCCAAATGGTGGACTTCAGTTCTTTTTCAGTCTGTGGCAAACATTCCTGATAACAGACTGGACAAATCTCACCTCTAGCTTGACCAGTCTTTAGGTGACCACATGGACATGAGGGAATGTTATCAAAGAAGTCATCATCAGTCTTAGTGAAAATGATGTCCTCTAGGAGTTTTTTATTGCCTGCAAACTCCGATGCCATAAGTATCTTACGGTCATTAGATGCAAACTCATACTCGAAATCAGTTGGCTCTACATAAATTCCTGATCGGCCTTGGTACCTAAACCTAGGTTCAGTCAGATCTTTATCTAGGAGCTCTATTCTTTCAATCTCCACAATAAACTCCTTATTAAAAAAAGAACCCACACACCATCCTTTATATTGGACAGTGTGTGGATTCAATTAGACTACATTAGCAGTCAGTTCTTTGCATCAGCGATACTGGCGGTTACGACGATCGTAGTCACCATCGCGGCGACGACCGCCCATATCCAGATTACCGATGGCAGCGCCACGATAGCTGGAGGAGCGGTGTACACGGGTACGCAGACCGTTGTGATCGCTCATGCGAGGCATGATACCGCACTTCTGCATGGCAGTAGCCAGAGCTTGGACGAACCAGGACTCCAGTTGTACCATCTCGGCAGTACCGTTCAGGTGAAACGCGTTAGTGCCCATCAGAGTTTCAAGGATGCGGTAGCGATCTGCCAGGTCAGTGGTCAGCTCAGTACCCATGTCGCTCATCAGGGTATCCTGATACTCCATACCAATCTCGTAGGCATCTTGTGGACGATCCTTGGAGAAAGTCATGATGGCAGGCACGTTCCATTCGCGGATGTCACGCAGGTTACCATCGGTATCGGTGAAGTAACCAGTGAACACACGGTTGTGTGTAGTGAACACTGGAGTGGTGGATGGGTGGATGCCCATCTCGTGCAACACGTCACCAAACGCCTTGTTGGTCAGCTTCTCACAGGCATTGTACAGGACATCTACCAGAGTAGCACGGGTTTTGGCATCTGTAGCTAGAGCAATGCGCTCAAAGATGCTATTGGCCCAACCTTTTTCACTACCACGGGACAGAACCATACCGTAGTATACCTCTGGCTTCACGGTGAAGTTCAGGTACTCAGACAATTCGCTGTCCGGAGTATGTGGAGTGATATCGTCTGAGAAACCACGCTTGGCAGGATCTGGGTGTGCCAGAGTAAGAACACCCAACTCTTCCATTGGTTTATACTGACCACCTACACGTGCACGGATACCTTCAACCCAACGGAAGTCAACGCTCAGCAGGGAAGATGCACCGATCATGTACAGGCTGTTTTCCAGAGACCATGGAATGCCGTGCTCACCAACGATATCAGTGATGTTGATCACCGGCTGCCAGAAAGCGTCTGGCTCATCATCGCTTACACGACGACGACCCCAACCACTAACTTCCTGATCGGCAGTAACGAACATATCGACTGCCAGAGATACGCTACCGATTGGGCGACGTACTGGAACCAGATTATCACCATCTTGACCACGTGGAGCTTCGGTGTGGTATACGGTCAGAGCTACGTCACTGCGGATAGGCAGTTTGCTTGAAGTCTGCTTTGGCTTACGGCTGTAGTCCAGAGAAGTTTCAAAGTAGCGACGATCGTTCACAAAGGCAGGGGACAGTGATACAACGCTAGCACCGAAACCAGCTTGTTCCATCATCATTTCACGCCAACCGCAGATTGCATCCACAGCGTTGGTATAAATTGCCAGGATGTCTTCCTTGATGTTGCCTTCGGAGACATCTTCGGACAGCAGGTTGAATGGAATCAACTGCCAACCAGCTTCGTTAGGCTCACCAGCACCGATGCGAGACACAGCTGCATTCACAGCTGAGCGCCAGCGGCTATCCATGCGATCTTCAGAGAAGACTGGCAGGTGCATTGGCTCATCGCGACGGTGGCGGCGTACTTCACGCATCTGGGTACCTGGGATTTCCAGAACCAGTGAGAAGTAAATGACTTGCTCATTACCACCAATGGAAGTAGGCAGGCCCACTACCAGAGTCGGGTTTGTATTGTTCGCATCGATCGGATGGATGCGGAAATTGCGGCGACTCAGCGCTGGGTCGATGTTCGGATCATCGTAGCCTGTATCAATGGACTCGAAGACTTCAATCAGAGCATGAAGAGTCTTGTTAGAGATGCCACCGAACTGAGTACGTTGGCTACCACCAAAGAACGCTTCTACTGCGTCCAAACGTTGTTCGTTACTCATGTTGCTCTCTTGTTGGCGTGGACGACGGAAATCGTCCTGTGGTTGTTGTACGTCTTCACGACGTGGTTCTTCTTTTTGTGGCTCATCGCCGAAAATCAATTCATCAGTCATGATGTTGCTCCTGTTAAGTAAATGTGAGACTGCTTGCGCAAGCGTTCTCCTTTATGTAAGAAGACAATGAATCTCCTTACACTATAATAATGTAGTTTCATATTTTTTTAAGATAGACTTTTTACACTAACACGGTGTATTCGTCTTACACTCCCCCTGTTAAGGAGAGCGGTACTCGACTGTACATAAGATATATACATGTGCGTAAAACTTTACACACTCTTATGTATTACGAAAATTTAACTGGAGAAGTTCCGTGCACTTAATGTTTAAAAAAGGTAACGTCTTCGATAGAAGTCCATTCCAGTACGGTACTATGGGACTTCTCGAATCTAGAGTACTAACTTATCAAGAACAAATGGAATCAGTATCTAGAACTCTAGTGGGTAGGATAGAGGGCAATAAGAATATTCTAATGAGAATCCTACAATCTATCGATGTAGACTTCGGTGGAGATATGGTAGAGTTCATCAACAAATCCCATGACAAAGGAATGGATTTATCTCGAACCATTGGGATGACAAGCAACTATGGAACTGGCAAATTATTTAATGGTACTTTTTACCACAATTGTGATGAAATATTCATAGCTGGTAGAAACGAAGAGTTTGTATGGACAGACCTTTGGTATAACTGGAGAAATGTAACTCCTGTGGTGGTACTAGATCATCCCATCACTGAGATGACTTACTTCATGCCGGGTGTTACCAATGAGGCTAGAATATATGGTGGACATGAAGACAGGTTAGCTATCTTCTTTGTAGACATAGCTTTGTTATATGTACAATGGAATCTATATAGAGGATCAAGGAAAGATCCGTCTATGGAACACTATATCACAGAGATAGTCTATCCAAACATGATGAAAAGTCACATGGATATAGTGATGTTGAATAGAGTTCTTTATAAGTTAGATATCATAGACCAATGTACCGTTAAGAGCAATCTTCCATTCAAACAAACTCCTATGGATTATGAAATGGACAGAATTGTGAATATAGTTCTAAAGAATTATCTAGGAAGGCGCATGAATGTAGAACAATACATTGCAGCCATTCCTGGTATTTTTAAAGAAGATGTTTTGAAGTCTATACACGATCCATCATTGATGCCTACTATACAATCCATGTGGGCTACCCTAGCTACTAAGATGAAAAGAGTTGCACTTGGACTTCATATGGTAAAAACTGGACAGGTTACCGATGAGGGGTATTTCTTATCTAGATTGAATAGGACAATTATTCAGAACGAGTCTCAAAAGAGGCTGGATGAGTTTATGCAAGCTAGATTCGATAGATATGTAACAAATAACATACCAAAATAAAAAAAAGAAATGACACTCTACCATCCAGAACGGATGGTAGAGTGTCTATAATTACTTGTGTTTTCTATCCACGTCTAAATGGGACGTTATTCTCTTCAAGTTCTTCCCTGTATTGGTGATTGACATTCTTGTTGTCAAACACAAGTTGGTCTTCCACATATGAGCGGATCCACCCAGATTTAGGGAACTTAACAGCTAGCTCCCTCACCTGTTCATAAGGACCCTGATCACACCATCCCTCATCGAAGTGACATGGTCCACATAAACAACGGCCATTAGTAACTTCAGTTTGCGTTTTCCATTCCTTTGGTAGATCTTCTAAATTAACACTTACTTGAATACCCATTATTCTTCTCCCACATCTATCTATTTGGATACAATCTTGCCAGCCAACACATGTCGCAGTGTTCTCTCAATAACCCCCAATGGAATTTCAGTACCATTGGCAGAGTCCCACCTCACAGTGGCACTCCAACAGAATTTATAATCTTCATTGTCATGGTCAGTAAACTCAGACAACATAAGGCTATCGTATTCAAAACTAACTGATGGGAATTTTTCTTTAATGAGCATAAACCAATTAAAGGCTAATTTTGGATCAAGTGTTACAAAAGACAAATAACCTTCTCTTTTATCTTCTTCGTCCGGATGGCCTGCACAACTCCAACATGGGACGAAATCAATCTCATTCATGAGGTCTAGGATACCTCTAAGACCAAAATCTAGGTTTGGATAGCCATCTTCACGATATTTTAAGAAACTCTGTCTCCTGAATTCAAACTCTTTTTTCTCATCAACAACAACTTTCATTTCACCGCTCCTTTATTTCACAACATAGTATCCACTATCCTAGCACATGGCCGGGATAGTGGATACATTCGTTACAGTTCTACCAAATACATTTTACGACTCTTAGGTGCACGTGTATGCAGCCCAAGGATCTTAGCAGTTACTACTCTGTCTTGGATACCTACATACTCAAGAATGTATCTAATCTGCATATTGGGACCTAACAAACAGAGCCTTTCACTAGAAACGATCAGTGGTTTATCCGACGTAAATGTGATATAAGTTTTATCCCTATGTGTCTTAAGGTCCCCAATCTCCACCTCAACGTTCTCATGTAGTAGGATAGTCTCTTGATAAGCCATACCAAACTCATGAATCCTTTCTCCCACTGTTTCAGACTCGTAGTCTACTCGAACTAGTTGGGAATGCTCGTTAATGAAGTCCAACACATCATCACTAACAGTGGCCACGTCTGTGCGGGGTATAGTTTCCTTATTTGCTCCAGGTACAATCCATTTGTTGTTTTTGAATGAAAATCCTGCTAACAAACAAATACAATCCAATGCCTCCATTCCCTTGATATTCAAATCAATAGGGAAAATGGTTTCTTGGTCTGGGTTATATTTCTTACTACTCTTTTTCTTAGTAGAAGGCTTAGGTGATAATCTGGTAGTACCAGTCTTAGTACCCTTATCCTCTACTACAGCTTCTTCATTCTTACCAAACCACTTCTTAAATAATCCAAACATCACATTCTCCTACTAAAAATACCAAAAACTGTAGATGGTTCACCTTTGATAGTGAATACTCTTACGTTGAGCAATAGTCGCTTACCTATATTATCTACGATTGGATCTATGAGCATCTCTTTTACATTCTCACAAATGTGGTCGTAAAGATAATCGTGGTCATCGATATAATCTTTCTCAATCAACCCCTTCCTAGCCAAGTCTTCAAAGAACAACTCTACATCATCATATTCTCGGTTGAACATAGATAATGCCAACTCATAGTCATAGCCACCAATACCCTGCCCATCTAAGAACGCAAACCACTCCTTAGCCCTATGGGTAATGTCCATAATTACACTATCGTTCATTTCCCACACCCTCATGCGAAACATAGAAAATAAAATAATAACCACACCCACCAGGCCATAAACCTAGTGAGTATGGATACTATATAATAGGTGGTGTCCAGCGGAAGTGAAAACAGGAGTAAAAACCATCCGCTGGACACCTCAGTCACTCACGTAGACTGCAACGTCATCCTGTAAGGCCAGGATGAATAGGCTTATGAATTCACCCTACTTGGGATGATCAAGAGGTTACTATCATAAGCAGGATGTAAGTGCCACGTTTATTTATAGAGAAGAACGCAGCTATAACCCTCTGTTGTATAAGTAGTCACAAAACGGTTTATTCGCTCCAGTTATTAAACTGGGGATATTACCTGTAGATAGAGCTAGCTTATACCAATTTCCCTATCGAAGGGAATATTTGACAGGATCTCCGTTTCATCTTAAGTCGATGATGGTTATACCCGAGATCTAGGATTGGTCGCCCTATTCTGTGTTTCCACAGCCTTCCACTTTTGCCACCTGTCAAATAAACAAAAGAGAATTTGGTACGGATAGAGGGCCTCGAACCCCCACGCCTTTCGGCATTTGCACCTAAAGCAAACGTGTCTGCCAATTCCACCATATCCGCATATAAGGACACTTAGTGGGTCTCCCGGGTGACGATCCCGGCACCAACGAGTTATGCTTACTACTACTGTTTTCACAGCCTCTTTCGAGTTTGTAGTCTGGACTATACCTTATCTTTACGATCTGACCGTCTAGTCTCTACACCTTCCTATTACTAGGCTTGGCTCGGGATTATCACGGACTTACCAGAGACTTCCCCGAATTTGATCAGTTATACTAAAAGGCAGAGTTAACTTACCTAATAGCAGCCCATTTGTCTAAACCATATCCTAGGACTTAGGTCTAGACACTTAAGCTCGCTGCTCTAACCAACATGAGCTAAAGACCCACTAAGTGTCCTTTATCTATTGAAAACAATATCTGCAATCTTACCAGAGTATTTTATAATTCTGGTATTATCCACAGGTTCTTTCCAGGATCTTCCCATCAATATAGATCTGACTGTATGTCTACTAATCTCATATTCATCAGATAGTTCTTGGATCGATGGACAATCTTCTTTCCAAATTTTAAACCGCTTTCTAATTTCCCTAACATCATCCCACGTTAATGTATAAGGATCTGGATTATAATCTCTGCCACTTCTATATTTACCCAAATGTTTGTCTAGTCTATATTCCTTTAGAATCTTTGAAGGCGCTAGTCTTTTACCTGCACATTCTCTAGAACAATAATTGGATTCTATAAATTTGTTGACTAGAATACTGTTTCTTCTAGCTCTTTCGAAATTATTACCACAGGTACCGCACCTTATAGTTAAGAAGAGTTCTCCAAGACCATTCTCTTCTATAGCCTTTAAATTATTTTCTTTAGGGGTTAGAATTTGCAAGTTTTCTATTCTATCGTCTAGTTTATCACCATTGATGTGATCGACATGTTCATTTGTTTTTAATTTACGTCCTAGACTGACAGACATGAGGTATCTTGCATATGAAACAGTAGTCCTTTTGTAACCTTTGCTATTTTCAAGCTTTGTGTACAAAGCTATATTTCTTCTAGGTTCTTTATTTATTACTACTGTACCATTTTCCCACTCGTCGTAGGGAAATTTAGGAATTATCCTCTTAGGATATTTCATGATCAACTCCCTACCAACTGAGCTATAGGCCCACTAAGCGTTCTCTTACCATCTTTTATTTATCCAACTCTTTACGTATCATATCGATGGCACCAGTACCCGATAACAACAACAGAGTCTCACCCTCACTACCAGTGATCAAACTAGTAGGTAGAGCTTTTACATTGTACCGTGTTGCTTGTTTACTGCCTTCATCTGTTTCGACATCAATCTCTTCAAACTCGATACCAATGTTTTTCAGATATACCTTAAGTGGAGCACAACTAGTACACCACTTAGCTGTAAATACGTAAAGTTTCTTTGACATATTTAATGTCCTTACTTGGATTGATAAAAGTGTTCTATAGTACTCGCTAAGCATTGGCACGGGTATCTATTTTTCAAGAACTCCACATGGCCTATAGACTCCGCTCTCACGGCTATCTTCACATCTCCTAGCGATACCCAATACCTTGCCATGCTAGACATAGGTCTCTAAGGGTACATTTCCCCACTATAGAACAAACTCTGGATATACAGTATCTAAACTGTATATCGAAATAGGTCCGGATCTCGGGATATGCAAGCCCCTCTTCCGGTGTCGCTAATGTTTCGTAGAAAGTTGCGGCAATCTACTAATTAGCGATCCTAGCCCACCTCCCAGTGCCCTTTTAAATCACCGGGAATAACTTATACCTCGAAGATTGGATGGATCTTGATGTATAGGTACCTGCTTTGGACGGGTTGGTCGGCACACTATGTCCGAAAGGTTATCCAACCAACAGGGTTAACCGTTAGTATGTTTAAAGTCTCCATATCTAGCTTAGATAAGTCGACTCTTATCGATATAAGATAAACTACCTCCCGATAGTCATTAGCTCTTACTCTGATAAGATCGCGATTTAGCGCTGCAAGAAAATGCAACAACTATTGCAACGAGACAGGTGGTTTCTACCGGCCTTGGGAACACACGACTATTCCTCTTTCAGTTACTTCAACCTTTTTAAGTGATACGTAACTCCAGGCGACCCAGAACGGCCTGAACATTTATCACTAAGTTATCTTATCTGGGTTTTATGGATTTAAAGGTTGCCAACTTTCCAATATGGGAGTAGGGCGGTCTTTGCCTGGCTTCATATATCCACCCGATAAAGACCTCAACTCTATGATCGGCAGAATGGTCATAGAGTTGCCTACTATTTGATTGTACCTGTACACCAACCATACCCGCCCACAAGGATAGTCAATCCCCCATATTTTTTTACTGTTTGGAGCAGTTAGGATATGGACCCTGAACTAATTAAGTGGAGTACTGAAGGTATACAGGTACAAACTGGAGCCATTCTAATAATTAGAACGGAGTTCTATAGTTTATATTAAGAGAATGGCATTACATGGTGTCGGAAGAGGGATTTGAACCCTCACGCTCAAAGGCAGAAGATTTTAAATCTTCAATGTCTACCACTTCCATCATTCCGACTTGTTTGGCGACCGTACTAGGATTCGAACCTAGGACCTCAACTTTAGAAGAATTGAGCTCTATCCAACTGAGCTATACGGCCGTTGTCTCACTAAGATAATGTGTTACTGTAATTGTTTTACTTAAGAATTAGGGGTCAGGATATCTGATTAGCTGCGAGGCTGGGCGTCGGGGGATTAGCTACATGTAGGTGACCAAGTCTACAACTAGCGCAGCGAATGGGATGAGGTGGACCATCTCAGATATCCCATTAACGAGAATGTAAAGGAGGTGAAACCATTCCCGTTGTTACATATTAATATCCATGTGTGTAAAACTTTACATCAGTCTGGATACTGTTACTACCGGATCGAATCTTTCTGTAGACCCATTTACTATATCCGTCAAGTCTTTCAACATAGGATCTCCTATTACTGGAGTTACCTTTGTCTTATAACTAGATAGCGATAGTGGCTGATTATGGGCTACTGTAAAGACCACCTTATTTTCTACAGACTGAATAGCAGGAGCTAATGCTCTTGTAAAATCAGTTCCAGTATTCTTAATATCTTCTATTAGAGGAAGGTTTGTAAGAATGGGCGTATGTAGCGATTTGATCGCATAATAGTTATAATAGATAAACTTGACCCAATATTCAGCTAGGATTGCCTTATGGATGGGACCTGATGTAGTAACTTCAAACCACTCACTACCATCAGAAGTAGTTAAGAAGGTAAAGTCATTATAATCATCAGGTGTCTCTGGTTTAGTCTCATACTTTCCTATTTTGGCACGTAATACACCAGGACTGCCTGTAGGACCATATGTGGTCCATTCGGCATTTATAACCCTAAGATACTTAGGTACTGGATCTCGTGTCAGGAACAGTCCCCTATCGGCTCCTACGTAGTCGTTTGAGGCCTCTACGTTGGTAGGTGGGGTAGAGTGTGGTCTATCTGTTGGTATATTTGGTACAGCCATGTTCATTCCCCTAGTTTAGTGTAGTCTTTAGTTCATCACCTAGATAATCAGTGACTAGCTGATGGTAGTTTTCATCTACTATATTTAGTCCAAGAGTTTCTAGGATCATGTAGAAAGGTTTATTGACCTGATATACAATTTTGCGGATATCAATAATCTCGCGAAACTCAACCGGTAGTCCTGTTTCTGCTATATTCATAACTGGGAATCTAGTGGCCTCTAAAGTGGTGCGACCTAAGCGATTCATCCAATTTGCAAACCGCTTAGCCATTTCAGGATCTTTAGAATCTAGGTTCTTGATGAACTCTTTTACAGCAGTTTTGTTATTGAGCGTAAGGTTTAAATTTATGGTTGGTACCGGCAACTCACCTGCACTGTTATATTTGGGAGATAGTACTTCTTCCCAGAAATTATAATAGATTTCATTGATGGTTCCAGGATTGATGCTACTAGATTTGAAGAACTTGTGTTCCCCAGCTAGGATAGAGTTAGCTACTTCTTTTTCCCATCCAGAGATACGTTCTAGTAGTTCTACTTCATCGATCAAAACACTGTCGTTGATTTTTCCCAAGATCTCTGTCATGAGCGCATCTGTACGATCTAGTGTGATCTGAGGATATTCTGATCCACGTAGTCCTACACCTTTTGTATCTAGTTCCATCTTACGAAATACGTTTCCTTCTCTAATGGACATATTACAATAGTAGTGTTTGGCAGCTGATGTGATTGCAAATTGTGGAAAACCATATTCATTCTTCATAGATAGCCTGAAGATGACATTGCGCGCCACATTCATGTTGGCTGACAACATTGCTAGAGAGTGTGCAATACATTCACAACCCATGAAGGTAATGAGGTACCATACAGCATCTGCAGTCTTGTTCCTACCTAAAGAACCTGTAAACCATCGTACCCACCACTGTGTGGTAAAGATGGATGAGTCTGTATCAGCAGTCAGTGCAGCTTTACGCTGAATTGCTCTAATAGACGCCACTGTAGGTGGGAGGTGTTCTACAGCAAAAAAGTGGGAGATGAAATCACCATATTTGTCCAATGTGTTTTGTACCGCATTAGCGGTCTGTCCCATTGTATTCCAACCGTCTGGGTTGTTTGCTTTTACATCCTTGTGTGTAGCACCAGCCATGATGTCCGCACACAAAGAGTTGACATACACCTCGATAGTCTTATTGAGATTACCCATAACCTCATCAGGGTTGACAGAATCGTCTTGTTCAATATCAGATACAATCATCTCGGATATAAACTTACGAACAAAAGACTCATTAAATTTGGCTATGTGGAAAAAGTCTCCACTATAACAAAATAGAGCTCTATCAAGTGGTGTTAGTTTAGATAACAATTCGTGTATTTCTGAAAGTTCTTTTTCGTTACGAAAATACATGTCTGTGGAAGCAGTGACTACTTCCATAGCTTGTTCAGCTGTAGGATAAACAAGATTATATTTTTCTATAGTTCGCACGTACGATGTCGGATCTTTTACATTGATTACTGTAAGAATATTAGCCTTGACAATCTCTGGAGTATGGTAATGTCTAGCGCCTGTGATGAATCTCTCAATGGTGGCGTTACCATATCCTGCTGCTGCCCTACACGTAGATGTAAGTGTAGAGTGTCCAGTGGCCATATACAAAGGATTGCCCTTGAATCCACGCATACCTGACACTGAGTTAATTCTAATCTTCTTAGAGTTCTGTTCGTAATTCTTAAGTTGAGAACCGAGATCATCACCAGCTTGTTTAAGAACGAACATTGCGTTCTTAGCTTCTTTACGAAGTTTAATGTTATCATCAAGCCATACAGCTGTAGTAGACTTCTTAACGTGCGCTGGCAGATAGGATACCATGGATGGAGACATGATCAGATCTTGGTTAACTGTCTCATCAATGTATTCAAGGAAACCTACTGTTTGCTGTTCTCTTCTACCGCGACCTACTTTTTGGAGCCGCTGCATGGGTGGATCTTTGAATTCAAACTTACTACCCTCTTCTACCATCTTCCTCTCTACGAAACCACGCGCTTGCTCTTCCGTCACTCCCAACATTGTAGAAATATATTTCGATATCTGACTCTTAGCGTTACCAAGGAAATTATAGTCTCTTTGGTAAGAATCCAGGTCTCTAAGAAACGGGTTAATTGTAGTCATTTGCACTCTCCTCTATTAAGCAAAACATTTGGATGTTTTGTGAGGAAAAAGAAAAAAAAGATGGGACCACTATCTAGATACTAAGTCTAGATAGTGGTCTTGTAAACAATACAAAATGGACGCCCATTCACATGGGTTATGTGTGATTGTAATAATTTTAATTAATGCTATTCTGTAAACATTAAGTAGTCTAATACACTTTGTTCAGATCGTCTGTGTAACTCAATGTTTGTAAGTTGGGTCTGCATCTTCCCACATAATCGCACCTATTATCAAAGTGGATCGATCTTAAAACCAATAAGCCCAATAGCTGTGGCAAAGGACCTCAGTGAATTGAGCTGTTGTTCCGTAGCAGATGGAATATTCATCTGGTAAGATACGGTCTCTTTCAGAACAATTGTGCTTTCCTTAATCCATGGGTGACCATAGATCTCCTGTACACCATCCGGTTTTTGGAAGATGGCGTAACTATAATCCTTAAAGTCGGCTGGACCGCCTTCTTCCATTTCAATTCCATACTGAATGTGTTTGGATACTACATCTAAACCAAGTGTTTTAGCAATATCCCAAGGTACACTTCCTTTGTATTTGAAGTTGTTTCTTCTTTCACCTAATACCGTCTCAAAATTAATAACGTCAGCTATCTCTAACTCTGCAATGTTCACAACAAACTCACCTCCAACACACCAAAAATAAAAAAGTCTCCATTTAGACTTCTAGTTACTTTGACATGTTCTATCTCGTTTAGGTTATAACCCAAAGATTTCATTTCCTCATCTATAGGGTTGTTTAGTATGGAATGGGCGTTTTCCATTATATCTTGCTCCAACCCATCACTAATAAGTTCGTATAGAGGAATTTCACTGTCTTCTACACAAACCATTTGAGTCATGAAGTTTATCCACGAATCATCCCCAGTAGTTTCTAGGTTATAGACCATGATGGATAGGGAGTCATCCAAGTTGACTCCCAGTGTGCTATCAAGATACATCAACCAATCCTTGGCTGCCATAGTTAGATCTACAATCGTTTTCAGTGAAACTCCCTCCGCATGTCTATAGGAAGCACATCTATCACCGAAAGAATAGTCCCCCTTAGATTGGTCATGAATACATTAATAATTCTTATTACCTCATACCCCATATACCTCATGTATTCATCTAGTCTGTTTCTAAGTAACGTTTGTGCAGACGCCTTGATATAATGGACCACATCGTCACTAAAGGATGGGTCTTCGGACTCAATTATGTCATCAAGAAACAGAGCATCCGACATAGGATCGTAATACATGATGGCGGTATACAAATCCTCCATATCACACTGCAGGTCTTCTAAAAGACTAGTCCAATCTTGGAGGACGTCTGTTAAATCGAACATTACTCTCATACATCCCCCTCTCTAGTCAACGAAAATTCTACAATTAGATAACTCTGTTTCATTTTAGCGGACACTACATCCAATGCCACGTTCACTGAAATCGCTTCTGCCATTAGTTCAGAGACTATAGCTTCCAATTCACTGAAATCCACACCATCGTACCAGTTCTTTATGGTGTAGGCCAGGCCTCTAAGTTGTTCAGTCTGATCTGGACCATCAACAAAAACATGAGATGGTACTTCCATCACTGTTTTTGTGAACGGTGAATCGTCAGGATACATTACATAGTGCACGATATCTTTAAGAAACGTCTCCTCATGAACATCGAGATTATCCAACATCCTGGATATAGAATTCTCTGGAGACGGAAGTAGTACGTGGAGATATGCGACTACTTCATCTCCATCGAATAAATCGGATATCCAATTATTCGTAATCCTCGTCATCACTAATCTCGTCTTCTAAATCTTCTTCAATGTCATCATCTCCATCTATAGTTTCATCAATATCATCCTCCTCGACATGTTCAATGAGAGCTGTAGTTGACGATACACCATCTGCGAAAATAACAAAGACTACGTTTTCAACACCCTTGATGCAAACTACCTCAATTTTGATATCACTTACATCGATATCCACAAGGCTTTTTGTGAACATTTTGTTTAAGTCTTTGCTGTAGGACTTTTTCCAAGAATCGTAATCTTCACGCTTAACGCGCTCAGAGTGCTCACCTAAGGTTTCTTTGATTACCTCGAATAGAGATTCTACGCCATCTGATGTATCCAAAACAATGTCTGAAATCAAATCCCGAAGGTATTCGTCACGAGGGGTAGGTAAGAAGATCGCATCCAACATCTCGAACTCAAACTCATCAGCATCAATACAAACTACACAGATGTTTTCAGACTGCACCTCCACTACCTTTGTCATTGAGACTGCAACAAATCCAGGCTCACGATCCACGTATACCTTTGAAGGAACCAATTCTTTGAGAGTAGAACCGATTTGTTCATTCCAATGTTTGATCGAATCCATTTTAATGCTCCTATTTAAAACTATCAAATATTACAGCTTGACCTACACTAGAAAACTCATCCAACAACTTGTTTATCTCTGTAGGAATGTAGTATCCTTCATTTTCTTTCATATCAAGAAAATATCTAAACTCTGCCAAAGTAAGCTTGTTTTCAATCTCACCAACCACCAACACTACAAATACACCATCGCGCTTTACGTGTAAGATTATGTCGTTCCTACTCGTTATAGAGGACAACATTTTCGAAACAACTTCAAACAGTTTATTCACACACCCGTTGAACAAGACGTTGTCTCTAGGTATTTCATAAACTGACGCGTTTCCACGCGATGTCTGATTGAGGATGATCTTCACAACTATATCTAGAAAATCTTCAAGCGGGAGTGTTTCCATGAAGTAATCTGTAAGATCTGAACCCATGTTATTTTTGAAGTCAGACCAGTTGAGAATCACTGGGTAAGTAAGTATATGCGAATCTCTACCCAACACATTAGTCACATCTACCTCCTGCCTCTGTCGGAACAAAATCTAGTTTTCTTGATCTTCTTTCCGTTCTTAGCCATCCAGTCTTCTATCCTATAATCTCCATGACAATGAATTATGATGTAAGACAGTTTGGAAATAACTTCGAAAAAAGACCATGATGGAAGAAGGTTCCTTGTATACAGAAGATCTTCTAAATCCACTATATAGTGATCAAAAAGATCTAGTGCTTCTGGAGCCATATCTTTTATATAGTTCAATTTCTCCAAATATCTTTCTGGAGTGGCTACAGTGGTGTCTGTTGTCCAATACAGGTTCTCAGTTATCAGATCATCTATGATGTCTCGTGCTATTGATGACATCTTTACATAGAGCATACTTTGCTTTTCTTTTGATGGTCTCCCGACTATATAGGGCTCAATAGATTTAGCCATGTCAAAAACCAGTGTATGGATGTCTATGGCGTGTAATGAACTTGGTGCTCCAAACATTGGTCTCACCTGAAGGTTATTAAAAGAATTCCACCTCTTGAGGATACATCTACCTTAGATACAACGAAGTCACCAAACCTCACATCGGGATATGGCAGTATCCTGTAATCAACACTGTTTCCATTGATTGATGTTTTGGTACCATCTACGCCAGACATCAATGACCATTGTTTAGTGTAAGTTTTGGCAATGGCGTTCTTAACATCTGCAGGTGTTTTTAGGACTTCATTATAGTAGTTAGACACATCGTCAGAAAACACTACTTCTTTAGCCAAAAGAATCTACTCCTAAATCAGAATCATCTTGATCCACCTTTACATTGTCCACGTCATGGAGAGCAGGATCATATTGTTCCTTTTCAAAAAGACCATGCCATTCGCCATTTAGACATTGATAACACAAAGTCCCATTTTGTTCTATTGTGATATCCACATCCACGGTACCACACTGCTCACAACTAAATGTTCTAGCCATTTTCAACTCCAGTAAGTTTAGACAGTCGCTCATTAATTAGATAATATATCTCAGAATAATTTTCAGCTATCCCAAAACAATCTCTGAGTGCATATAGTACATCACCCTTAAGCTTGAAGTTCCACCACCTGAGATTTATGGAGATGTTTTCCACGACATCAATTGTAGATACAAGTGCAGAGGTTCTATCCAATAGTTGTCTTATCGTATAATCTATCTCATCCGCACTCATGTCTGAAACAATGTATGTGCCATTAACAAACCTTTGTTGATAACCTATGTGTTCATTAATGTCGTTAGTTACTCCAACCAAGATACTGTCTACAAACCTCTTCTTAGACTTAGGCACAATATACTCCTGATTTACATATATCATCCACCACCACCGTGAAGAATCACGATGATGGTAGAATGGTGTTAATTGTTATAGAATTAGGTTACCGATACCAGATTCTTGACCGCCTTCATCATCACCAAAGAGCGACTTAACCTTAGGTACTACTGCACCAAGATTGTTGGCCTCTTTGCGGATATGTTCAAGATTGGAAATCACTTTCTTATTTAGGTTATCCAAAGAAACCCCGTAGAAATAGCCTACGCCAGATTCTTCCTGATTTGGACGAAGATAACCAACTTTAGAACAAACTGATTCTACCAGAGGATGTTTTTCCAACTGGTTCTTCAGAAGAGTGATGGAAGAGAGGTATTGTGTTTTTTCGATGTCCTCAAAACTATCTTTCTTAATCTGGTGAATCTCAAGTAGAGCCAGAGATGGTTCTACACGGGTGTTGCGATCAAAATTGAATAGGTTTGTAACATCTGCGCCATCAATGCGACTATTGCGACCTGATCCCAATACAGAAAGGGCTTCCATACTCATAAGCTGGTACAGGTTAGCCTGATCCATACTCATGCGGCGACTATCGGTAGCTGTATAGGTGAATACAATTGGTCGATTCAGTCGGCTAGATGCCGCTTCCAAACCTTGGATGGTGCGGAAAGCATTCTCTGCAGCAGTCTGGGATTCTACGCTGACTGTTATGATTGCCACCACTGTAGCCCCTGTAGACAACAGGTGGTCAATCAAAAGAGGACCAGCAGTAGAACCTGTAGCACCTGATGCGTTGAATACCACCACGTTCAGATCCTTGGGCGTATGCTTCAGAAGAAACGGCTTGATGTTGTCGCTGATGATCTGAGCATTCATTCGGCGGTCACTACCACCACCATCGGTGCGACGACCTTGTGAGTCTTCACAAAGATAGGCTTGATTGGAGGTAATACCATGAAGGTTAGCTACAGAAGTATCGAAATAGCTGAAGGTCTCCATAGCACGTAGAGAGCGATTGTTATCGCCTACTGTTTTTACATATTCAGAGACGATGTTGATGCCAGTGCCGCCACATCCGTAAAAATGTACGGACTTGCGCTCTACCTTGACTACGTCTTGTTTTACATCACTCATTTTGAAACTCCTTTAGGGGGATACTATTTTGGACGCTGTAAGTTATTGTATTGCAAAGATACGACAGCACGTACCTAGGCAACTTTTGGATGAAGCTTTTAAGCCACAGAGATATGACCCCATCCGAGCAGTGCGTAGATATGACAATGTCTTATCCCAATCAATCGACGATTTGATTCGCACTAAAGTCATGGAAGGTATGGTGGCTTTAGATATGGACCAATTTGCTGGTACTGAAGACACATTACCACTCAGCATGGCTGAACGAATCCCTTACGATCCTTGGAACGTAGTTTTTAGGTTCAACAAGAAGGATCTGGGGGGTCGTAACATTATAAAGGTCCATGAGGTATTATACGGATACGCTCTTGGATTTGGGGTTGGTGGATATGGTGAGCAACTTCAATCTAAAAACATGATGTCCTCCATCGGTCGAGACATTCAGAGAGCTACCACTGGAGTCGAGACTACTGGTTCTGCTTATGTTGAATTGATTGGACCTAACACCATTCTTGTTAACGACATCAACATCATTTCAGGATTCACCACTGTACGTTGTACATTAACTTACGACAAGTTATTCAACGAGATCAAACCAGCTTACCGTAAACAGCTCGCAGATCTGTCTGTATTGGCCGCTAAGGCACACATCTACAATCAACTGATCATTGATGTGGATGAGGGCGTAATACGCTCTGGTAAGACCATAGGTGCCTTTAAGCAGATATTGGATAACTACTCTGATGCGATGCAGATGTACGATGAGATGTTAGCCACCACTATACGTAAGATGACGATATTAAATGACACTGAACAGTATAGAAAGGTCATGAAATTAGCTTTAGGTGCAAGACCAAAGTATTGATGGCATAGAGTCCTACAGATAGCGCAGTGCTATCTGTAGGACTCTTTCATGTAGATAATGTATCGTTATACTTTGTTAGACTAAACTACGTATGTATTGATGACTGCAAGTCCAAAGTCACCATCAGGCTTATCAATCATGAACGATAGAGTATCTATTGGGTCAGATAGGTTAGGTACTACAAAGGTTCTTACTTTTTCATGTTCATAGTGCTCGTATAATTCTAAAATATCTATAGGATAGGTAGTAATGTGCCACTCGGTTACATGGCAGCATAGCATATCTAACACCCACTGACCACCTGCAATTACTACAGGATTCTTAGAATTGGTGATATAGGTTAATGGATCAATAACTATATCTACCTGAGACTTCCATTTGTGGTCGGGAAAGTCTGGTCTACTGGAATCTACCAGAATAGCGATCTGTCTACCAGGAAGACCATTAGGGTTTCTCTTGAAGATTTCCTTAGCCGTCTTATATCCCACTAACAGTGTTTTATTCTGTGTGATTCGTTTAAAGTTATCAAAGTCAAATGGATGGGTGAATAGTAGTTCGTCATTATAGCCAATGATGCCATCATTGATGCACGAGAAAACTCCAAGTACACGAGTAGTCATTCTATAAACCTTTCTTTATTTTGTTAGAATAGAAACAACACCAGTTAGAAGAGCACCGGTTATAAATCCCTGTGTTCCTCTATTAATGTAATGTGCTGTATCCATATTAGATCTCTCATCATCAGAAGCTGTGAGATAATCAAAAGCTATGAAAGCACCAGCACCAATCAAACCACCCATAGCTGACTGTTTAATCAATGTGGAATTAGTTAGTGGAACAGTTGGTACGCTAGTAGCAGTACTAGACGCTACTCTACCCATATCAAGAATTTCCTGAATATCGGCACTAACGGTACTTCTAGAAGACAACTCATTCAAAAATCCAATAGTACCAAGAGCTGCTACTGATGCACTAGCGCTGTCAGTTACTTCATTGAGCACTCTAGATTTGAATACTGTATTGATAGTCTTGGTATCTCTAATGAGTTGGTTTGAATCATTTCGTAATTCTTTGGTTGTATAAGACATAAATAAATCCTCATATAAAAAATAAGAGTATCTCCACGTGTTTCCCGACACAGATACTCTATTACATATAAGAAACACTTTATCTATACTTTAAAGATTACGTTTATAGGTGTTTATTTGGTTTTAAGAAATACTTGTCGTATATCTTCTTTACCTTCTTACGTACTGGAGTGTCTTTAGGATCTTCAGGACTTACTACGTGCACCTTATCTGGTGAAGAGGGTTGTAGGATCTTCGGTAATACATCTGAAGTAAGTGGGTGAGTAGAATAGTCGTATCCCTCTGGATATTCGATATCTATCTTAACCCAAGGAATATAATCCCCTTGGTCGTTCTTGAATGTATCCACTTCTGCTACTAGATCTAATTCCTCATACTTAAATGGAATCTTGTATCTAGTCTTGACCATGCCCTGATCAGCAATATAAGCAAATTGCTTAAAGACAGCCTCTTCTACAGACAACTCAGACTCTAGATCCCCACCTTCCGGATCAGTAGTCTTAATAGTCATCCTGTATTCTGTACCTAAATAATTCCACTTTCCTTGTTTAATGTAACTAGATGTCTTACGACTGCGTATACGGCCATCTGAGGCGTTTTCCTTACCTTTTGGTATATACGTACCCCATTGTTCCTGAAGCTCCTTAGAACCTGAAATGGAGTCGATAGCGTCGATGTCTAGACCTTCTACATATACCTCCACCTCATACTCCCTAGATGTAGATTCCATTGAAGTAGAAGATAGTTCCCCAAACATCAACCTTTCAAATATAGAACTCATAATAAATTACCCAATTAATCTGTAGTTCAGCACTTTCTTCATGAATGTGGTCTTGTTGCCAGTTTTCTTGGCTGGTGTAGAGACTATAGTCAACGCATATAACTCATCTTTCTTTTTCTCTATAGTTCTCTGGATGTCTTCTCTTTGTTTAGTAAGTTCCAATATCTCAGATTGTAACTTGAGCGCTTGTTCATTCATTAGTTTATACCAAAAAAATAAAAGGTAAGTCTCCCTACCCGAAGGTAGGGAGTGTCTATCAGTACAGGTCTTCTGAGAAGAGCTTGGTGGGATGGTGTTCCATACCTATAGTCACTTGTCCTCCTTTACGAGCAATGACCATGGCTTCTTCACGAGTAAGGAATACACCGAATTGATCTATGAACCCCTGTTCTTCATTACCATTAGCATAGAACCTTAGATCATTAAGACCAATGGCTTTGATTTGTTGTCTCATAGTGGGACAGAAGTGTCTTACACCAGTGACTACAAAATCCTTGTATCTGTTAGCCGCACAGACGATTACGCGCTTTACACCATTGAGTTCCATTACATCAGGTTTATCCACCAGTTCCTGATAATGGTTACCCAGTCCTTCTATCCTAGCCTTGGCTAAATCACCAATAAGAATTTGGGTAGTTATGGTTGGGCTACCATCACCAACATCCAGATCTTGTCGTATATGACCAGGGTTGATCTCTTCTTCCTTATTCCATTTATTAGGTGGCTCTGTAGTGGATTTTTTGATGATGTCATCTACCACTAACTCACAAATCCCTGATGCTGGTGGGATATCCATTTGGTCTCCTTGTTTTTCATACTGGCCTTCACAGAGCTTGCGTTTCTCAAGACCAGTGATGTGATCCTCAACCGAAGTAATTAAGTTGCCTATTTTACTAATCAATTGTGCATCCTCAATCAAGTTTCGATTCAAGAATGAAAGAGTAACCAGTTTGTAATTCCAATCCGATTTGATTCTTTTGAGTTCTACAAGCGTTTTGTCGAAGTTCTTATCCAACTCGAACTCTTCGATGATCAAAGACACCAGCTCAGTGGACTGTCCGACAAGTTCATCCATAGCCTCGATTACACTAAGAACAGATTCTTCCATCTTGGTTCTATTGAGTTCAAAGAATTTATGTCCCATGATCAAATACCCGTCATTGTTTTCAAATCATGTAAAAAGTAGTCTGCATCCTGATGACTGTGGTTATGTAGCCACTCACATCCAGACTCCTTTAATTTACGCAAGATACACTGGAAGGTATAGTACAGTCCATTTACATCATAGACTGTAGCACCAAAGGTAACCCTAGGTCTATCCTTATAAACCAACCCAGTATCCATACGTATAAGTAACCCACCCTTCCTACCTGTAACTGTCACATGTCTAGGTAGAGGGACATTGACGCTATGTCCTACAGTAGTGAGTAGTATACCTCTATTGAAGTTACCATACCCACTCCTCTCAACCCTTACCAAACCATACTTCGAATCTAACGTTATAAACATATCACCATTCCCCCCCCCAATCAAACATTCAACCACTCAGCAGGTATATTCCATACCTCACCATCCTTACCCACCATCTCTACAGTCTTAGGTTTACTCTTAAGGCCACTAGAATAGTCTACTGCCTTAGTACCAATATAGAATCCAGAGTAATCAACCTTAGTGTCCTTAAATAATTTAGTCTTACTAGTTACACAATCGATACTACGCTCCACTACAAAAGGCTTATAACCATCCTTAGTAAACTCTACCTTAAGCTTGACGACATTCTTTACATCGTCCACCAGTAATACAAATTGACTAATCCCATTACGACTAGAGTGAATAGGTACTTTATAAAGTTTAGCATTACCAGCTGCATATACGTAGTAACTAGAAATCTTTCCATACATCAATTCAAAGAAACTACGTACTACCTTTCCATTAACAGTGTTGTGTGTAGTAGACTTAATTAATCCAGTATGTACAGTCATCTCACCACACTCTACCAGAATTACCTCTATACCACCAGATACCAATACATCCATTACAAATCTCCTCGATTATAGATAACATCACTCTAATTATGTATGATTATAATTATTTAAAGTACTCAACTCAATAGAATAATGAATATCTATAGTAATTTAACACATAGCAACATAAAGTCCTTATATACTCTAAGGTGTATTCTCCCTAGAGCAATGTTAAATGACTTATATCAAAATAGGTAGATCTATAGTCATAGATCCATATCCTACGTTACACATCCATAGATGCGCCTCCCTATACTACTGTATCATAAACTTACATTATCCATCTATGTATGTTTCACTTAGTAGCATTAAATATATAGGTACATGTATACTACTATCACTATCTATACCCTATCCTATATACCCTATATATTTGTATTACCTTCCCCTCCTAATCCCTAACCCCCCTTTCCCCCCTTTCCCTTAAGGTTCCCCATGATCAAAAACATGAAAAAATAGAGAAATTTTAAGGTAAGTTGATATACTATATCTAGGTGTATGTAAAACTTTAAGTACAGTCAATTTTAAGACTGGTATAGACCAATTTAACAGGAGAAAATCAATGAAATCCTATTCAAATCTATTAGACACCATATCCAAACAATACAGTACAGAAAGCGATGTAGGTAAGTTAACTGAAGAAACTATAATCCTAGATGACGAGAACGATGGTACCACCACTCTAGGTAAAGATATACGCACAGTACTAGATCGCAATAAGATCAACTACGTAGTAAACACAGATAAGATAATCCACCCTAAGGCTCTAGAGAACACAGTGGTGGATGGAGTACATCACGAAGAATTAGAAGAAACCAAACTAAGAAAAGTGAAGATCATCTACGATAACACCATAAACGTGTCTAATGGTGCAGATGTCTATGTAGTAGCAGATGAAGAGATGGCTGAGTCTATGGAATCAGCAGGACTCAAAGTAGCAAGGTATCCCAACCAATTAATCGAAATACTAAAAAAATAAAGATAAGACCTACCCTGACAATTAGTCTGGGGTAGGTCTATCACATTATGATCCTTTACAAGCTTCAGAGATACCAAGGTGCATGTCGATCAGTTTAAAACTGTTCTCATGTTCAAGTAGCTCTTTCCAAGTATCCTTGTTGACGCTATAAGTTTTATGGTTGGTATACAGGTGTGTGCACCTTCCATCACTGATACCTAGTCTTAAAGACATCCAACCATATCTAAGATGAATGTCTTCTGACTTTCCTTCTACAGGATATACCCCATAGTCACTATGGGACTGTAGTAATGATTTAAGCCACATCCTTAGCTCAGGACTCTTAGATCCTATTTCAGTGATTACTGAGATAGGGATGGATGTATATCCATCTGGTTTCCAATTAGCCATAACCTGGTAGACTGGTTTATTCTTGAACTTAGCAGACAACTTAGTGATGCCAGCAAGAGCAAACCCACCACCAAATGTAATGGCTAGTACAATCAAGTGTTCCATTATTCCATCTCCACAGAATTGAGTATTTCAGTATAAACAAGTAGAGCCTCACTATCTCCAACTTGTCTCTTATTGTGATACATCAGCCATTTTCCATCCACATAGGTAATTTCTAACCCATTTAGTGTATTGGACTGCATCATGGAGAAGATGTTATCTCCACCATGGTAAAATCTTGTAACACATACTCCATTGAGAGCGTTGTTGAATATGGTCATTACAGTGCAGGGTACATTGTAATGTGTGTATGTAGCTCCACCCATATCGACTTTAGTGGAGTGCTTATCCAACCATGGAAATAGATCCTTTATGATTGTGACATAATCTTGTCCCTTTGTACTTGGTTTTACCAAGAACTTTTCTATCTTCTTTTGGTTCTTCTTAAAGAGTCTATTCCTTATTCCCTTAAAAGTAAAACCACTAGCTACTATAGCAGCAGTAGCACCAGCAACCACCTTTACATCAGTAGTCATTCTAATCTCCTCGATAGTTTAGTTTATACACTCCAATTATGTATGAGTATAATCATTTTAATTATCCTCGATGGTATGTTTTATAGAATATGGACTAGGGAGACTATCCTCAATGAGTAAGAGCGTAAAGGTTATTTTCGAAGAACACTGTTCTCACCTAGTGTTTGATAAGAAACTATTAACTAAGTTACAAAGATACGAAAGAGATTTCGTACACAAGACTGAAGACCACATCAAGTTCTTTGGTGGTAACCTAATGGGACATGAAGTGGTAAAGTTTACACCTACAGATAGATCTAGGTGGTTCGACGAGATCCTGGAAGCTGATGAGGGTGGTCTTAGGATGGAGTTACATGCCCTTCCAGACATCGAGCCACACAGACACGTATCTAGTGACACCATGAACCTATCTGCATTCTGGATGGCACACAGATTCTTAAACTCACCTAATCTTAATCAGAAGGATAGGGAGTATGGTGCTATGTTAGTAATGCTTATTCTAAACTATAAGTTCATTACTTCCATCTTATCCCATTGGTTCAAGTACAAAGCAGATCCAGTCGTAGCACAAGCTACCTATGACGCTCTTACAAAGCGTTTTCAACTAAAGGTAGTGGGTACATGGGGGGCACTACTAGAAGAGCGCTCAGAGGCGATTGTAGAGCGTAATGGACTACACTATAGAACGCTCATGTCCTTCAATAATGATCTTGATATCGTAAAGATGGTAAACGATGTACAAGGTCGTATCAAGTCTATTCTTAAATACATTAGGGATGTCTTCTCTAAAGTACAGGGTGATGAAACTGTGCTTGTTAAAACTATTGCGGGCACTATAGATTTAGATGGTGATGTAAAGGTAAGAGATAGACAGAAGAATACTCACAAGTATATAAACTACATCGAAAATACTATCCCAGATAGAGCTAGTTTCATCATACCTCAGTTAGTCACAGTGATAGCCTCTGTAATCACAACTGCTCCAAAGAATAACATCCAGGATACTCTAGAATATTGTTCAGAAAACTTCAGTGTCAAGGCCGATAAGGAATTGATTAAATTACCAGCAATCATACTTGAACACGCTTTTGATTACTTGACAAAGAATCCAGGAGTTATGAGCAGTGGTAGGGATATCACAGGATTGTTATCCAAGATGAGATCCGTCTACCAGGCATCCAAAGCTAATGATCCATTAATACTAGAAGCCAGAAGGATAGGTGAGCTAGTAGCCAGTAAAGCCACAGGATCTAAAAACAAGATTTTAGTATCAGCTGTACGTAATGCACTGATGCTCTATATTTTGTTAAGAGCTTTTACTATGGACCACTATAAGAACATATAAAGAAAAAAAATAATCCACTAGCTAGTACAGGTTTGCCCTGTACTAGCTAGTGATCATCAACTCTTTTTATTTGCAGATCCACGTGAAGACGTAGACGTTTTTGAAAAGTTTATTTCAACATTGTCTACCTCGACCTTACTATTTGAAAATAGCTTTTTTAATCCATCGCTCACCTTAGACACTCCGTAGGCAACTCCACCGGCAATGGCAATTAGACTTACAGCCAATGCTCCCTCTACAAGCTTATTGTCCGTTTCAAACCCACCAGGTCCTTTAGTTAGGTGTTCTTTTTCTTTATCCATGACCACTCTCCTATAAAAAATAAAGGACCTGCTACAACCATTTCGGTCATAGAAGGTCCTTATTGGTTTTAGCAATATGCACTCATTTCCTTGAGTACATAATTGGCCCAGTTAACGTCACCGCCTTTTGCCAGACGGATATCGTAACCCACTAATAACTCCTTGTGGGTGTGATGCTGATGCAGCATCAGTTCATCAATTATAACGACATCCATATCGTCCACGTTGGCTACAAACGCCCGTAGGCCCAATTCCTTGGCTACCTTGTACATCCCATCAAGATAGCCTGTTCCATTACGAGCGAGTTCCTTTTGCTCTTCTGTCAGATCGATCTTTGGAAATGTATCTTTCAGCTTTTTCCACGCTTCTTGAGATACATCAATGGAGCCACGGTACATCTCAAGCTTCCCCCTTAGCTCAAAGAGTGTTTGCTCTTTGTCTAGAATAACGTCCCTAAGACTTCTAAGAACATTCTCCACCTGGTTTTTCGCAGAGGCCTCTCCATGGCCTTTGTTTGCCAAATCCTGGATCATAGCTTCTTCCAGGCCGTGTACGTAGGAAAGAAGCTTGTTGATGCTTTTGATATTGATACGCATGATTATCCCTCCTTCGGGATCAAAACGACCATCCCACATATAGAGCTAATCCCTATAGTGTCGGTCACATTCACTCTAATTATGTGTGATTATAAATTTTTTAGATAATATTCTATAAAGATCTATGGATTTCCTTATGTTTTAGACTAGTGTATGTAAAACTTTACAAAAGGGTTGAATGGTATATTTAATGAGGAGGTAAAGAGTCTTCCTCCTTAGTATAGTTCTATATGTAGTATACTTTAATATACTCTTTACTCTATCTACCTATATCTACTATTCTATTATCTACTTAATATCTACTTTCACTTACTATTCTATCTAGTCTAACAGGTTATGGAATATGTTAAAGTGGTCCGGGGGATAACCAGAAAAGTGAAATTTACTATTTTTAACTATTCTAAACTAATCTAACAAGTTATGGAATGGAAGAAGGTTGAGTACATAGTTTAGAATCATTTTAATAAGATGTTTGTAAATTATGATATTTTCTTATACAACCCAGCATACATCCACTACAGGGCCTCTGTGAGCCCTGTAGTGGATGGTTTAGTGTTATGTTGATACTTTGTATAGGGTAGACGCAAAAGCTCGTAGAAGGGCTTATAGGAGGTGTGTGGAGTATATATGTCAATGTGCAAAAAAGACATAGAGTGATACTACTACTCCACCAGCTGACTAGACCGGGGAGTAGTAGTATCTAACCAGCGCAGGAGCAACGCTGTCCTACATCCTTAAGCGAGGGGAGACTGTCTGGATGTAGGTGTATGACTTTTGATTACTTGAGCCATCAACAAGATCACGGGAGATTGATGTCCGTGTTACATACAATATATCAATAAATCTTTTTTTAGTAGAACAACTTGTCTCTTACAGGTTTAGACCAACTTTCGTATCTATAAATGTTGGAATTATTATCTCTTTTGATTCCTCTTGCTTCCATACGTCTTTTATCTACTGATTGGTTGTCTAGATCATTATCTTCTCCTAGATCCAGTTTCAGTGAGTTTATCCTTGTCTCGTAGTACCTAGTCTCGACTGGACTCTTAGATCTGTTTAACAAGTCTTCTAACTTCTCTATCTCTGACCTCAGCCTTTCTTTACGATGGTTTTCCCTTAGGGTTTTAGAATCTATCTCTTCTGTAACTACTTTCACACCACTCATCACTTTGGATACATCTATGCCGTAGTGAGTAAGATTTCTAGCTTTACGAAGAAACCAGTTAGCAAGTAACCATGAAATTACATGGTCGTCATTACCACTAGCTGCGTGGTCTATCCTTCCATTACGCTCTACTAGTGTACTAAGCTCGTCGATTAGTTCTGTATCCCTTACAGAGCTGTGTGTTAGAGAAGTAGCAGATTTCAAAATCTCATCGAACAGAGTCTCTCTAAGAGGACCGTTAGTTGGGAACCCAAACTTGTCACGATAAAGTCTGTATTTCTTCTCAGTGGGATATCCATTACTATAGTTACTATAAATTTTCCTGTCATTATCAGAACCATCGGAGTTATCTACTATTCTGGAATAAATCCTGCGACCCGGATCTATACCTCTAGTGGGTAGTACAATGAGCAGTTGATCTTGGATAGTCTTCCAGTTGAATTTGTCTTCTGGTACTATAGTCATGTTTGGAAATGTAGATAGTAACTCCACCAAGAAGTTAGCGAAGAATATCAGGTTAGTATTGTTGATGGTGGCAACTATTAGTGTTTCAGCAGTAGCTGCATCTATACCTACTAAGGTGATATTGTCTTTGCCTGTAGCGTTGCTCGTATCAATCCCTGCCACTATTTGTCTTGTTAGTAGATAGTCGTGAGACTTATAGGCTTTGTAGTAAAGATCATACTTCTCAGACTTCACAAGACGTGGACTGTCTCCAGATTTCTTAATTAGATTCAACAAATGTTCTGGAATTGGGTTGCTTGCAGATCCGAATGTCCACAGATTCAAGTGGTCTCTCATGATGTCAGATCTACTACCTGGGTTACGAGATATTACTCTTTTTAACCAATCATCACTATATCCTAGTTGAGTATGGTTAAAGGTAATGTCTACTTTAGGTTCTATTTCACCTGTAGTAGTGGATACAAATTCATGAAGATCGTACTTGTTTTGGAAGTCGTACATGAACTCACCAAAAGCTGCAGACTTCTTCTTGATGTTGTAATAAACAAATTTACCTTCTCTTGTAGATAGGTCCCCAGCTGTAGTGGTATAAGTAATACCATGGAACTTACCACTGGCCTTAGCCTTGGGGAAAGATGCCGTAACAGCAGCAGCTAGAGATGACAGGCTTTCAGGACAATAGCTACAGAACGGAGTTTCATCACTGATGATCAGGTCTGGAGTAGTACCACGACCTACTTTCTTAGCACCTTCTGGATCACCAGATGGGATATAAGTCTTGGTTTCATTGTCCCTGGAGAGTGTAGTAAAAGCAATCTGGTTATCTGCCTCTCTAGAGTGTGAGTTATAAGCCCAGGCTGGTAGAGCCATTCTGAATCTCTTATACTCCATAATCTCTTGAGCTCTCAAGTCACTCTTAGTGTAGAGAATGTGTGTGGAGTTTTTATTTCTGAAATGGTGGAAGTCTGTGGTGAGCGTACGACCAAACATAGACTTACCAGTCTGACGTATCTGTTGTAGATAAACAATCATTTCGACATACATGCACCAGAATGCCGCTATATTGCCCCTATTTGCCATTATAGGTTCATAGGTACCTGGTGTACTAGGAGGAATGGAAATCACCTCACGGATAGCGTACCAGGGATTTAAACTACACTCTACCATCATTAGTGCTGCAATCTCATCCGGAAGGTCTTTCTGGTGAGGGTGATAGTCTTTTAAAATGGGGTTAATCAAAGCTAAATGGAAATAATAATTCTTAATTCCCATGGCCTTATATTTGGCAGCCAGCTCTACCCATGATCTATTAGCGGTAGAAGTATCAACAATAGATCCAGGATACCTGTCAAAGTCTTCTCTAAACAATATCACAACAAAACTCCAAGTGATGGACACTACACTAGCCTTGCAGCTAGTGTAGTGTCTTATTAGTAGCTTGACAGGATGTCCTGTCTATTAAAGCATGCGTACAGTCAACCCACTAATACCAAGATGCAAATCAGTGTTAGCAAGTCTCTTGATCCATCTGATGTATAGGTTTTGACCCTGTCTTAAATCAGTAGGCATTTTGAGCTTAGTCGCCCACTGTTGTACAGGTACTTCCATGGTTCTTAGATTGTGGGTGATCAACATATGTGTTGGTTCAGGTGCCTTCACTTCTGCTGACGGGTTGATGAGCGGATTAGTTTTGTAGAAAACCTCATGCAACCATTCATCGAACTTCACATGACCATTGCTGATGTCTATGTCGTACAAACCACTATTATCAGCACGAATTTCAGCGAACAGTGTTTCACCATACCAATCACCTTGGTTAGCAGTAGATCTTACTTTCCATCTATTGATGTTTTGAGACCCATCACCTAATAGGGACACTTGAACGTTTTGTACGTGTCTATGGTCTGCATACTGATCATCAACCTCTCTAAGGTTAACCGCAAAACCTAGATGTTGTACAGTTACATAATCAGTAGGTTCAAATGATGGAGACCCAGATACTAGTTCTACAGCACTATTTTGTACTTTGGTAGATGTGTTACGATCAAGGTTATACAACCAGTAATCAAGTCCCCATCCATTTACAGGATCTCTCCACGTAGGATAGACGAACAGCTTCAGACTAAAGCTAGGATCTACTGGTAGGGATTTGATCCTGTAAGGCGCTGTGATTTGACTGTTAAATGTCTCACCCTGAATATAACTATACTCACTGGCACTATCCAATCTGTAAGCCAAAGTTACTTCTTGTTCAGGACCTACTTGTGCAGGAGACCAGTACTTAAGACCAAGGATACGGAAGCGAGCATCACTATCCTCATCCCCCACATCCAGATCTCTGAAGGACCCATCAGTATAGGACACGCGAGCTCTGATAGCTAGTGTAGCAATGGTGGCGTTGATTGGTACTTCCAACAAATTGGGTTGTGTTTCTGAGAGATACGGACTGATGATCTCAATACCAGATACTCTCTTATTTCCCATTTCTGGTTTACGTACTAGGTTGGTTCTTTGAATAATGAACGTATCTTTGCCTATAACTGAGTTATGTTCGTTATACGCTACTACGGTGATTGTTTCACCATCAGATAGAGCGCGTCTACAGTAACTCATCTTAGGACGTTTGATGGAAACGTTTTCAAAACGCTCCATAGCCACCACTTCCAAAGGTATACGTTCATTTACGTAGGTACCAGTATTGTCATAATGTGCCGAGACGATCTCTCCAGTAGCTGAGATATTGCTACCTAAGAAAGCTATACAAAACCTAGACTCACTACCAGGAATAAGATAACGGTCGTCAAGACTGAGCCTGTGTGGCGTGACCGTAGTGTCAAGATATGCCCTCCAGTGGTCTGAGCCTCCCATGGGCCTAATGCCTTGGAGAATATCTCCCTCATAAGTAACATCTCCGTCACTCCAATTCCATTTAGCCAGATCTACAATATAAGTAGTACGATCGGCTGCTGATACTTTAAAAAATCCCAACTCCCAACTCCAAATCATATCTCCCTCTTTAGGGAAATATTTACCGCGAGGTGTTACTGGGTCGTCGGGACTTTGGTGAATCTTTTCTGGTGAATCTACAAAACGATACTTGTAGATGTCGTCAATGGACATGGTCCTATTAAGCCTATCTGGCTCAATAATAACCTGATCACCATTGACAAGTTCAATGATTGATGTGTTGGACATTGTTACTCAACCCTGCGTGGATGTGGATGGTATCTTGCATCATGTTCAAAACCAGATTCAATGATCAACAAACTTCTATCTAGAGACACTAAGTCATCAAACAAAAGTTTAGTTACTTTATCTAATATTCGATACTGGTAGACATTGACTTCAATAGGTCGAAGATATGGGTGTGGATGTACCTCTACAAACTTAGGCATGAAATCCTTTTGTTTGGTAGGCTCGTAAGGTAGAAGATAGTCATATCTGGAGACTTTCTTCAATAGAAAATCGTTACTATAATCTTCTTTAAATTCATCTATTGGAAAAATCCCATTCAGAAGATCATGAAGCAACTTATTCATAAACGGACTTACTACGATATATCTGTTATCAATGTCACGAGGGATATCGGTGTCTTCTATACCAAGTTTATCTGTAAGATAGTCCTCTACCCTATTGTCTAGATCAAGTGATTCGCCCAATAGGTCGAGCGTCTTTCTAGAGGGAACGTCTTTGAGAGGTGTCACAGGATTTCTAATTTGGAACGGTCTTCCGTTAAAACCTGATAACATTTCCTTCTTAGACCAATCGTCGTTGAATACAGAATACGTTGGAACTATGCGACCGTTAGAGTGGATGACTATATTTTTGTCTTCCATCACCTGATATCGATCACGTCTACCCATCTTTCTATTGTAAACAAACCCTCTGTCTTTAGGCATGGTTCTATTTAAAGAACTATCACAAAATCCCCTAGCTCTGACGAGAATGTTATTTTCTATTGTTTGTGATCTATGTATGGTGTTCACAATACAGACTTCGGGCCAGTTGACATGGTAGTCGATTCCCTCAACCAGGTGGTAACCATTCAAGAAAATATCTATCTCACCAGGAGGTATTTCAAGCCATCCTCTTAACTCTTCTTTGTCCTGATAGACGTTATCTGTCTGAATAGATAATAACAGCAACCTATCAATTCTATTGAGAGTCAATTCGGTAGATAGAAAATCACAATCTTTGCGGGTAGCAGTTAAATACAGATTGGGATTAACTAGCCAAGTAAGATTGCCTTCATCATCCACATTGTACTTGTCCTCATCGCCAGTAACATCCTGCCAATCACCATAATTTCCTGAACCCTTGTTATAAGCTATATAGAACCTATAATCACTTATCTTATCAAGTTTTTGCTCTTGTTTACCGAATACTGTTCCCATGTTGGGACCAGACCATCCGAAGTAAACTTCGATGTATTCACAAGAAACATTCCGTGGATAATAGTCAGGACTCACTGAGTGCTTGTAGTTACCAATGAGCTTACCGTTCTGATTATATTCGTAGACTGTAGATCGGTAGTGATGTTGATGTCCCAGTCTGATTGATGATCTTCCGTTCCTTACGTGGACTACAGGTGAAAATTCTTTAGAAATTGCACTATATCCAAAAACATCGGTAGCCAAATCTTTAGAAATGTTTTCGCCATACAAAGTCATTAGTTCATTGAACGTACTTTTCTCAAGATTATCTACTGTCCATTCTGGAATCAGAGAATGTTCACCCACCATGGCTTGTAGTCTTTGTTCATGTTCCAGACGAAACAATTCATAGAGCCTTATATTGACATTAGGAATAGGTCTTATCCATCCAGAGTGACGCACTAGTACCTCTAGTCTATTATCATTGGCCAGGTTCCATCTTACATTAGCCTCAATGATCCCCACTACATAACTAGTTGGTATAGAAAAATCTCTGTGGGTTACGTTTCTGATGGCATCTACTTGATTATGGTGATAATAGACTCCATCGTACTCGTTCTCATTTTTGTGCTCTAACAAGAATATGTCGATGTCGTCATGAAAATCTGTAGTAAGACCATAACCAATGTTAGGCAACAGGTATTTAGCCTTGGCGTCCATTGTGCTGTCAAAGGTATAAAGGTCCTTGAGTTTATATCTCAAAACTTCTCTTACAGACCCATCCCAAATTATCTCTACTCTATCGCCAATCTTTACTGTACTGCTGTGTACGCGATAGATGCGTCTTCCATTACAATAAGCCCAAACATAACCCTTCCTATTTCTAAGAGCTGTGAATAGAGCTGTCATTGTACTAGTGTCGTTAATCGTTTTAAGGATTCTACCAGATACTTTGATTCCTTCACCACCTACCAGATTCTCTACATCTACAAAATAAGAACTGCTTCTCCACTTTACAAAAATCTGATCGTCCAACACATTGATGGTGTACTGATGGTTCTTGAGAGCTAAAGCAACTTGACCATCACGGGTATATAGGAAGTATGCTTCAAAACAAGGATAAACCATACCCTTGTTGTCGTATATGGAAATAAGGACATTGGATTTATTACAATGATACTCTACAGATACCCATTTGTTGATATATTCATCTACACCTACCATGAAGTGTGGAACATCACCAAGAACAAATACAGAGAACCAATCACTCTTAGTAGGAAGACTGTAGTCTTTCATCCCAAGAGTAATGGTACCTAACGCACCTCTTCTTGGAGTTATTCTACTTGGAGAAATTACGTGTTGTATATCCTGTCCTGGACCTTGCCACAATGACTTGTAGGAATAGTCTGTCAAAACTGTATTTTCAGCAGACATCAAAAACCTCCAAGAGTATCTACTTCCATTAATCTGTCTATGCTTCTGATAAAGTGTTGTTCAGAGGACCTGTCCCTTGAGTTTAATAAGAACCTACCCAAAGCAGTTTTATTAGCACCACGTTCAGTAAGCGCAGAATAAACCAGAGATATGAATGCTGGCGGATACTCCAAACCAATTGCTAGAGTATCTCTTAAACTTGGGAAGGTAGATCCATTTACAAGAGCATAAATTAGACCACTGTTCAACTGTGAGATTGTAGGAGTATCGATAGTCTCCTTAATCCACCTTACAGTATCTTCTAACGATCCTAGATAAGGAACGTTTTCATTTAGTAAGTTTTGGTAAGCCGGTAGAGGACTAGATCCCGGAATCTTTCTAGATGCCATCGTCACAATGCTTAGTTGATCGTCCTTAGAAGAACTCTTTTTGAGCCTATCATCACCCATCTGGATAAAGTGGATGGTAAAGATCATTCTGAGCGTAACAATGGTAACTGGATCCAAAGCGAGTCGTCTCGCTATTTCACCACTTAACCAACCACCAAACGTTTTGATATGGTAGTCAGTGGCTACTGACATGGTCCGTCTGTGCGCCTCATCGGTTGACCAAAGGTAAGACAACTTACCGTATCTCAGATTATGGTTGAACACATCAGACTTAAGAGCAGTGTCTTCTTTAACTCTCATGTAAGATCTTCCATCCAGTACGAAAGACGCATGCATATCTGGAAAGTCATTATTGAGGATGGGTTGTGAGAACGGTTGGAAGTCTCTGGAGCGAGGACCAACAACTTTAACTAGAGTACCTGTTTCGGAAGTAGGGAGTACAATCAACTCCTCATTAATTTCAGCTCTTCTGATTCCGGAGAAAATGGACTCCAGTCTATACTTTGAACCCAGGGTTGTTGAGTAGGGAGTTAGGAACACGACATAATCTCCAGAATGAATATATAAGAGGGTTTTGTAAATCTTTACAGATTGTATGTAATGGGCTGAGACGGTACTATGGTATTCCGTCAAAACATACCATGGACAAACGAGGCTCTTTGCGCGCGCGTAATAAAATAAGGTTTAAACCCCATAAAAGGAGTTTTCGACATATGTTGAATCCACTTTCAATTACAGTGAGTACCCCACGTACACACTTTTTAGGTATAAAGGATGAAGGTGCTGTAAACATCTCCATGCCTGTAGAATCCTCACCGATTCGTTTTCCACTCTTTGCAGCATTTTCACCGTTTGGTGATTACGATGAACCGCTTGCGGTCAACGGTAGTTCAATTAACTTGACTCATGGTTCCGATGTTGTACAAGC
>WPCH01323891.1_pt1 | contig 35073 bp, 27 predicted proteins | sample 5399881 | NCBI WGS metagenome assembly WPCH01 (sample SAMN12869468, study PRJNA574797) | sludge metagenome | isolation source: wastewater treatment of pH5 | place: China:Beijing | collected 2019-05-20
GAACCAGAGACAGTACCAGTACGAATGATAGTACTTTTCTCATTTAAAATTCCTCCTTTGGGATTTTGTCTTCGAAGGGGAGTTTTGCTTACTTGGTTTTCTCAAATCATCCTCCCCTTCTGAAGATAATTTGACATTTTAACGACACGGCTACAACTGGTGTGTAATATAGAATAGGGCTTACGCAGGAAAAAACAGGAGTTGATCGTTGATAAAGGGAGCAAAATTTTCGATTGTGTGCAGGCTCCTTAACTTCAATGCCTGTTTTTCGAATACATTTGTGCAGAATTTTCGATTGTGTGTATGTGATTTCCATAAAATTAGTGGTCATATGCGTACAATCGAAAATTTTGCCCGCTAAAGTCTTTTATTGGACAAAGTAACCTGTGGGATGGTATACAATCGAAAATTTTGCTCAGTTGGGGGCTCAAATAGGGAATTGATGATTTCATTTTCGGTTTTCCTGCGTAAGCCCTGTAATACAGAAAAGATAATGTTGACGTTTGGATATACATTGTATATACTTGGTGGCGGGGAGGTGATAGAGTGTATACGACAGTTCAGAAATGGGGAAATAGCCACGCTGTAAGGATACCCAAGATTCTTCTTGAAGAGGTTCAACTTAAAGAAAACGACCAGGTTGAGATACGAGTCACAGATGGCAATCTGGCAATTATACCGGTGCGAAAGCACAGAACCCTTGAGGAAAGGATAGGAGAATACAGCGCTGGGTACAGGTGTGCAGAATGGGACACCGGTGATCCCGAGGGAAGAGAGGTGCTGTAATGGCTTATACACCAGAACAGGGAGATATCATATTTTTGGAATTTAATCCACAGGCCGGTCATGAGCAAAAGGGGAAACGACCGGCCCTTATTGTCAGTAACAATACGTATAACAGGTTTACAAACATGGCAATAGTATGTCCTATCACCAATACCAAAAGAGGCTTTCCCCTTCACGTGGAATTGGATGAGAGAACTAGAACGACAGGAGTTATCATGTGTGAGCAAGTAAAGGCTCTCGACATAAAGGCCAGAAAAGCGGATTATTACGAAAAAGCGCCCTTTGACATTGTTGAAGAAGTTGTAGATATAATAGTAGGCTCCGTAGAACTCTGATTATTTGCGGAGGTCATGGTATTCTCCTGATCAAATGAATAGTGAAACAAAAACGCAGAACAAAATCAAAAAATTTGCTCTGCGTTTTTTCATACCGCTATAATACTTTCGCGCAAATTGCGAAAGATAGTAGTGAGCGATTTATCAATTTAAACCACATAGGAGATTTTGTAGAAAAATGTATAGCCTATACAAAAAAAGCCTGTATATGCGTATTGTTATTATACTCCTGATATCTCTGGCATTTGCAGGGATGCAGATTTCCTATGTCTTGGCTGAAAATCCTTTTTTTAATCGAAGTGAAGACCGGGTCGCCTATAACGATCTGAGGCTGAATACGATAGCCCTCTCGGAGTTGTCCGAGTATGTAAAGATAGAGCAAATCAACGAAGAGCAGTTTTACGAACTGAATTTCAATATGAGAATCAGTGCCGTAGCCATAACGGAAGACGAAGGGCTTTTAGTGAGGACTGTGGATAATTCCTATTACACTGTAAACCTGACTCAGGATATCCTCGGCGCTCTGGAATTGACAGGCATGCTGGAGAAGGGAAGTGCTCTGGGAACCGACGAAAACAAACCGGAGCAGAACAGCAGGTCTTCGCAAAAAATGATCGCCTATGCTATGTTTTTATCCGTTATTATTTTCGCGGTATTGTTCGCTGTCAGAAGTCGAAAACGCAAAGATATGGAAAAAGGCCTGATCACCAGCAGCCGCAGAAAGGAAAACACAAAAGAAGAGCCTGAAGAAGAAGCCCCCAAGGTAACCTTCGATCATGTTCAGGGAATCGATGAGTTGAAACCGGATCTTATGAGGCTGGTTGACGCCCTGAAAAATTCGGAAAAGTATCAGAGGCTGGGGGCAAGGCCCACGAAAGGTCTCATCCTTTACGGTCCTCCCGGAACGGGGAAAACTCTCATTGCCAAGGCTATCTCCGGAGAAGCGGAAGTGCCCTTTTTTGCCGCCTCGGGCAGTGACTTCATGGAGAAATATGTTGGGGTGGGTGCGTCGAGGATTCGGGAGCTCTTCAGCAATGCCCGAAAGGCCTCTCCTTCCATCGTATTCATCGATGAGATCGATGCCATCGGAGGGGGACGGGGCGACAGCAACAACAGCGAGAAGGATCAAACCATCAACGCTCTGCTGACAGAATTGGATGGATTCCAGCCCACGGAGGGAGTGCTGACCATCTGCGCCACCAACCGTCTGGACATTCTGGATCCTGCTTTGACAAGGCCGGGGCGTTTTGATCTGAAGGTGGCTGTCAATCTTCCGGATAAAAAAGCACGTTACCAGATCCTGAAGCTACACAGCGCCAATAAAGTCCTGTCGGAAGAGGTGAATATCAACGAACTGGTAAAGAAAACAAACGGGTTCTCCGGCGCGGAGCTTGAAAATCTGCTGAACGAATCAGCACTGATCGCCGCGGGCAAGGACAGGGATTCCATAACAAACCAGGACGTGGAGGACGCCTATTATAAAATTCTGATGAACGGCTATAAAAAGGAAAGGATGGAAGAGGATAAAAATATAAGGCTTATCGCATATCATGAGGCCGGTCATACCCTGGCAACGAAGCTCATAACCAAGGACAGCGTATCTGCCGTCACCATCATGCAGAGTACGTCGGGAGCGGGGGGCGTAACCTTTCGTTCCCAGGAGGACACCGGATTAAAAAGCAAGAAAGATCTGCGAAATCTGATCAAGGTCATGTACGCGGGCCGTGCGGCGGAGGAATTGTTTTTAGGGGATACCGACGACATAAGCACCGGTGCTTCCCAGGATATTAAACAGGCCACCCAGATCATCAAAGAATATATAGGGGTTTACGGCATGGGTAACAACGGAATGATTGATTTGACCCAGCTGACAAATCAGTTCAACATCATCGACGAGGCTTCCAGTCTCGCCATTTCTCTGTACCGGGAAACATTAGAATTCCTGCGAACGCAGAAAGAAAGTCTGGATAAACTGGCTTTCGCACTGTTGGAAAAGGAAACTCTTAATGAAGAGGAAATCGATTGGATTTTATGCCATACTGAAGGTCATGAGGGACCCCTCCCCTGAGCCTTAAAGATGGGTATTTATTCTTTCGGTAACTTAGTGTAAACTATGTGTAGCAAACCAGACAAGAACCAGACACGGGGACAGACCCTCTGTCTGGAAAAGCAGACAGAGGGTCTGTCCCCGTGTCTGGTTCTTGTATCGGAGAACAGCCTGCGTTTTACAAGGATACAGAGGAAAATAGATGCTATTTAATTCGATCAGTTATTTAATATTTTTTCCCATTGTCGTTTTGCTCTACTTTGTAATTCCATATAGAGTCAGATACCTGTGGCTGCTGGGAGCCAGCTATTATTTTTATATGGCATGGAACCCCAAGTATGCCCTTCTTATGGCGCTGTCCACAGTCCTCACCTATTTGAGTGGTCTTTTGATCGGCAATGAGAATCGTCTGGCTGATGCTGCCCAGGCCGGGGGCCGCCGGAAAAGAGCCGCTCTGTTCCGAAAGAAGCTCTGGGTCTTTTTATCCATGGCTTCAAACCTCTCCATCCTCTTCCTGTTCAAGTACTTCGACTTTTTCATCGATAATATGAACCGGGTATTGGGCCGTTTTGGGATGGAGCTGTTAACCCCAACCTTTGATGTAATTCTGCCTGTGGGTATATCCTTCTACACCTTTCAGGCTCTTTCCTATACAATGGATGTGTACCGGGGTGAGATCTACGTCGAAAAAAATCCCTTTCGATATGCTCTTTTTGTGTCCTTCTTCCCCCAATTGGTTGCGGGACCTATTGAACGTTCAAAAAATCTGCTGGTTCAGATGAGCCGAAGGCACTACTTTGATTATGAGCGGGCGAAAAACGGCCTGTTGCTCATGCTATGGGGGTTTTTCCTGAAACTGGTGATTGCGGATCGCGTCGCTGTCGTTGTAAACACTGTCTACAACGATTATACGGACTACGAAGGCCTTGTCCTGGTGCTGGCTACCCTTTTCTTCGGAGTGCAGATTTACTGTGATTTTGCTTCATACTCCCTCATTGCCAAAGGGAGCGCTCAGGTTATGGGCTTTCGGTTGATGGACAACTTCCGTCAGCCCTATTTTGCCAGGAGCATCGGCGAGTTCTGGCATCGGTGGCATATTTCTCTCTCTACCTGGTTCCGCGACTATCTTTATATTCCTCTGGGAGGAAACCGCAAAGGAACGCTAAGGAAATACGTTAATATCATGATTGTTTTTCTGGTCAGCGGCCTTTGGCATGGGGCCAGTTGGACCTTCATTATCTGGGGATTCCTTCACGGCGCCTTCCAGGTCATCGGGCAAATTACCAGACCGGTGAAGATTAAGGTGACGGACTTTCTGGGCGTTAACCGGGAGGCGGCCAGTTATAAGCTGGGGCAGATGCTTATTACCTACCTGTTGGCAAATTTCACATGGATCTTTTTCAGAGCGCCCAGCATGACGGCGGCGAGGGGTATCATCGACAATATGTTTTCCCTGTGGAATCCCTGGGTGCTTACCGACGGCACTCTATATACCCTGGGGCTTTCTTTCGCAAGTTTTTGGGCGGGCATTGTGTCGATGCTTTTATTGCTCGGTGTGAGTGTCGCTCAATATAGGGGAGTTCGCATCCGGGACAGATTTTCGGAGCAGGGATTGATTTTCCGCTGGACAGTGTCTCTGGGGCTGATCTTTTCCATTATCATTTTCGGAATTTACGGCCCCGGTTACAGCGCGAGCCAGTTTATTTACTTTCAGTTTTGAGGTCAGTGATGAAAACGATGAAACGTATTGCAGGTACTATAGGCTTCGTCCTCATCTTCCTTCTGATTCTTTCGGAAGTGAGCGGCCTTTTAATGCATAAACAGATTGAAGGCCGGTGGAATATGACCGCCAAGGTGGCCGGCTTTTATAACGAGGAGCCGAACAGCTTTGACGTGCTGTTTTTCGGATCCAGCCACATGTATTGCACTGTGGATCCCGCCGTTTTTTACGAGGAGACAGGGCTTTCCTCATATGTGTTCGCAACGCAGCTGCAGCCTGTATGGATCACCTGCCATTATATGATAGAGGCGTTGAAAACTCAGCGCCCGCAGCTCATGGTGATGGAGATTCATATGGCGGGTCAGGAGGAAGAGGAGGACTACTTTGATGAGCCCACCAATCACACGGCCATAGATCCGATCCCCATGTCCCGCAACAAGCTTGAAATGATATACGCCGCTGTTCCCGAAGGGGAGCGCCGCTATTATATCTTCCACATTATGAAGTATCATGACAGGTGGGAAGATCTCGAAAAAGAAGATTTTGTCCGTAACTTTGAGAAATCTACTGATCCGGACAGAGGGTATGTCCGGCTGGAGGAAGTCTCCGGAAAGGTAGTATGGGAGGACGTCTCGGCAATCGCGGAGAGCCGGGTCGGCGCGCAAAAGAACATTGAATATATGAACAAGATTATCGACCTTGCGGAAGAAGAAGGGATTCCGCTTTTACTGTTTAAATCTCCATCCAACGCAACGGCGGAAGAGAAGATGTCGTATAACAGCGTGGCGGAGCTGGCGGACCGGCGGGGGGTCGAATACATCGATTTTAATGACAGCCGGTATTACCGGGAAATAGGACTGGAAATCGATGAGGATTTTTACGATCAGCGCCACCTCAATGAAACGGGAATGAAGAAATTCGTACCTTACTTCAGCAGGCTCCTGCAAGAGCGAGAAGGCCTCCTGCAAAAGCAGGACGGTGTGGAATGATTGATAAGTTCGGATAATTCTGATTAGTTTCATATGTTTCGGGTATAGATGGAATATGACACCGTTTGAAAAGGAGGCATGCAAAATGAAAACAATACTTGTCCCCATAGACGGCTCCGAGTATTCGGAGAGGGCCTTACTTAAGGCGAAAGAGCTGGCGGATTGTATGGGCAGCAAAGTTATTTTGCTGAATGTCATGAGCGTAGCATCAACCATCACCTACTATCCCAACCCCCGCTATGCGCAAATTGCGCAAAACATTGATTGGCCCAGTCTTTTGGAGGGAGCGAAAAAGAAATCTGAAGAACTGCTGGAAAACTCAAAAGCCCTTCTGGGAGATACGGATTCGGAAACGGTTACTCTGGACGACCCTACAGGAAGATTCGCCCACGCTATTGTAGACTATGCAAATGAAAGAGATGTAGATCTCATCGTTATGGGATCCAACGGAGTAGGTTCTCTGCGAAGCAGATTGTATCTCGGAAGCATAACAACTAAGGTCTTACATATGACGGAAAGACCCGTAATGGTCATCCAATGACGGCAGAGGTCCGGCGAACTGCAAACGGGCACGGTGTGGGGCGGTTTTCTTTTGCGCCAGGCGATCCAAAACCGTCTCTTTCTTTTACAATTCCAATTCGACAGATGGTGGCGGCGGTCAGCTCGAATTTATCGATTAAAGGCAAATGATAAAGAAAATTATCAAAATAATCAATATTTTGGCTACCCAAATTACATGTTGAATGGTAGAATAAAAGATATGTTAGTAATTATATTTTAAGGAAGCCGGAGGTAAGACTTGTGTTGCAGCCAGAGATAAAATTAGCCGCGTTATCGTGGCAGGATTTGATTTGCCGGTTAGACGGTGTTCATGCGGCAAAGGTTGTTTTGTCTGAAGATGGAGATCCGGAAGAAATACACATACTCGCCAGCACATCAAAATCGCCGAAAACCCTGACCCGGGATGTGCAATCCGCTTTAATGGCTGCCTTCGGCGTGGAAGTTGATTACCGAATTGTAAGTATTGCGCAGGTCCAATACGACTTAACTGAACCTGAAAGCGATGATCGTCTGTGCTATTCGGGAATTGACAGCAAGTTTATTGACGGTCAGGGAGAGATAACGGTTTTTTTGACTCATGGTGATTCACGGATAGAAGGTCAGGCAGCCTATAAGAGCCGAAACAGGACATCCTATTTAAGGGGTGTGGCACTTGCTACACTCAATGCTATTTCCAAATGTCTTTCCCCCAGAAATTGCGGCCATTTCGAACTGGTGGCTACGGAAGCCGTGGAAATAGGAGGCGCTTCGGCTATTCTGGTGACATTGTGCAACGAAACGGGACAACAATTTATAGGAAGCTCTCTGGTGCAGGATAGCAATGACGACGCAGTGGTTCGGGCCGTTTTGGATGCTTTGAATCGGCGGATTTCCCGGTTCATTACAGCATAGGGCCATTTAAATAGCAAAAGATAGGTTCGGAACCTTTATACAGTACATAGAGCGGAGCGGATATAGCCTGCAGACTAGCGGTATAGCAGAGTACCTATGAAGGAGGGCTATATCGTGAACAGAGTAATTCTCGTTTTATCGAGCATTTGCGCTCTGCTGCTTTCCAGCGGTGCGTTTTTCTGCGTAAAATAAACTAGTTACTACTCAGGTTCCGAATCTATTTTTTAACCAAACCGCCATGGTGGAGGAGGCCATGGTTCTCAAATAATGCAACACATCCAGGAGCAAATGTGCTTAGTGTATTGTCAGCGTGATGGTACGCTATAAGGAGCAAGGGACATGAAGGGCAGACAAAAGGTATATGTAAGCTTCGTATTGCTGATAGGAGCTGTGGTTCTCGGTATCAGCGCAGCGAAATCACTGGAGTACATTCAGTTGCAGGAAACATTATCAACGGGGCGGATTATTGACTTGGTTGTTATGCTTATACTGCTGGTACTCTGTCGCGCCCTGCCTGTTTATATCGCCAGGGACAAGTCCATTGAGATCTCCTTTGTTCCTGTTATCGCCAGCGCTATGGTCTACGGACTTTATGTGACCATAATACTATTCTTTTTCTCGACCTTCTTCCTTTTCGCCTTTGATAAGAGCTCCGGAAAAGTTTATTATCAGTTGTCGCGAGAGCCTTCAAAAGAGCTGTTCAACACGGCGAATATCATGGTCGCCATGTTCGCGGGAGGCCAGCTGCTGATTTTAATAGGCGGATACGGAGAACATTTCTCCTTCCCTTACTCGATATATCCTGCCACGGTGTTCGCTTTTTCCACCATTGCGGTAAATCTGTTTCTGTTCATTTTGTACTTTGTGTCTACAGGGGAAGAGCGCTTCTTCTCTATACTTTCCCAGACCATTGTGGGGATTATCCCCAATGTCATATCAACGATTCCCTTCGGGATATTTATAGCCATACTGCTGAATCTGAATAACGGAAGCTTTTTTGTCATTCTGTTTATACTGCCTCTGCTCTTGGCCCGGTATTCCTTCAAGCTTTACCTGGACAGCAATTTTATGCATATGCGAACCATCACCGCTCTGACCCGTGCTATTGAAGCCAAGGATCCCTACACGCGGGGCCACTCTGAACGGGTGGCGTACATAGCGGAGCAAATCGCTACTACTATGAAGCTGCCGAAAAAAACAGTAGCGGATATTAAAATGGCGGCCCTGATACACGATATTGGAAAGATCGGCATCGAGGACAGAATTTTAAATAAACCTGAAGAGCTTACAGAAGAAGAGTACGAGCAGATTAAGAAACATCCGATTATTGGCAGCGCCATCATAGAACAAATTGAGTTTTCAAAGACGATACAGGATGCCGTGCTTTATCACCACTGCCATTATGACGGCTCAGGATATCCTTTTGAAAACGATCCGACACCGATACAGCCGCCTCTGTCGGCGGCGATCCTGGCCATTGCCGACGCCTATGACGCTATGACCTCAGACAGACCTTATCGAAAAAAGCTTACAAAAGAGAGTGCCAAACGCGCAATATTGGAGAATTCCGGAACCCAGTTTGATCCGTATGTAGTAGACGCCTTTGCCCATGTGATTGACGACATGGATCCTATGTCCAATTCGGTAGCGCCATGAGTCAGTTGTTCGGCGGCAGCTCTCCCAGCCTTGAGAAAACCCTGCCTAAGAGGATATACCTTCCTTTGTTGGCTTTTGCCGTGGAAATACTGTTGTCCCGGGGCGGCTTTCCTGAGTGGTTCGTTTTTACCTTGGAGTACGGCCTATTGTTTTGGTTTGTGCTTATAAACTTAAAAGGAAGGGGAACCTGGCCTTATTGGATCGGCGGCGGTACTCTTTTGAATTTTGCAGTCATTGCGGCAAATGGCTTTCGTATGCCGGTTTGGCCATCTTTTTTTGAGAACTCAGGTAACAGTCATATCATGGAGGCCTTGATTTCCGGGGACATCTTCGGCTATACTCCCGTAGGTTCAGGGACGAAGCTGCCTTTTCTGGCGGATATCATCGGATTTTCTGTCTACGGGGACATCATAGGCTTTGCCAGCATTGGAGATCTTTTTCTGGTAGCCGGGGCCGGAATTCTTATATATCACATCATCAAAGACTATCGACGTGAAACGACGTAAGAGACGGCGGCAGGACCTTCCTGTACCGTGAAAAAGTCGCCCTCCTGTCCGATTTCTGTATTACAATTCGGTTTCACTTTCCCCGGTCCGTTGCAGGGCCGGGGAATTTTATGGTACAATAACCGCAATAACAGAAGTTGCGGTTACTATGGGCAGGCTTCCTGTGGGGAGCCCCTTGCACACAAACGCCGGATTGGCCGGAAAGCAACCAAAATCTGGTTTGAGGTGCGGAAAACTGTTGCTTTTGCTCTAAAAAAGCAACAGCAGATTTGACGAATTGTATAATTGTGGTTGATTTTTGCGTCATAATGAGCATAAAAGCAACCAAAAAGCCAGTTTGGATCCTCAAAATGTTGCTTCCTGTCTGAAAAAGCAACAAATCAGGTGACGACACAAGGATTAAAGGTTGCCGCACTGTCCAAAGACGCGACTTCACAGGACATTCCAATTAAGATAGGGGGACTTGGATATGAGAAAAGGGATTTCACTTTTATTAATGTTGGCGCTGGCTCTGACTTCCTTTACCACCGCTTTCGCTGTGGAACCGGAAACGCCGGGAGTGCCTGCGGATGTGCAGGGTACAGCATATGAGGCTGCTGTCAAAGCGCTCATGGACAAAGGGATTATTTCCGGCTATCCGGATGGAACCTTCCGCCCGGAGGGCACCATTACCAGAGCCGAGGCCTGCGTTGTAATCGTACAGGCCATGATGGCGTCGGAGAAGGATCTGAACGATGCGGCAAAGAAGGACTTTCCTGACCTGGCCGGTTATGACTGGGCCGCAAAATACATCAACTACGCCGCGGCAAAGGGAGCGATTACAGGATACCCCAGCGGCAATTTTGGTCCCGCGTGGCATGTAACCTACGCGGAAATGGCATCCATGCTGGTGCGGGCTATGGGCTACGGTCCGGAAGACGTGACCGGCGTATGGCCTGACAACTACATTTCCAAAGCGGTAGAGCTGGGCCTGCTTGAAGACGTGGACTATTCCGCTCACGCTCCGGCCCTGAGAGGGCATGTGGCATTGATGACTTATGAGGCCGCCGACGACATTGAAGAGGCAAACAAGCCGGAAGAGGACGAGGTGAAAGACCCGGAAGAGCCCGGAGACAAAGACCAAGATGACCCGGCAGGCCATCTGGCCGATTTCAGCGGCAGAGCCTACGGCATCCTGCTGGACGTGGCGAAGGTCATGAACGATAAAGGCGACGCGGTAGATGAGTACGAATTTCTCATCGGAAGCAAGGCCTTGTTCCTGAAGACCAACGGAAAGGTTACGGCAGATTCGAAAGACGAGATCGAGAAGCATTTTGAAGAGGGAAATCTGTACGGGCTCAGGATGAGCAACGGTGTTGTTACGGGATTTGACACCTCTGATAATGACTTCGTGGGCATAAACGCCGGAAATTTTGAGAACTTCGAGATAGAGGGCTGGGCCGAGGTTAAAAGCGTATCAAATTACGTCATCAAAACGGAGGACACATTCGATGACCGCGACACCTTTACCGTTCTGGATGACGCCTCCATCTACAAAGCCATCGAAAAGGATGGTAAAATAACAGGCTATGAGCGGGGAACCATCAGGGACGTGAGAGAAGGCAGACATGTGCGCCTGTACTCCGTAACCGGGAAGGAGCCCGGAGTGGTGGAGATCGTATTGGTAACGACAGTTGCTCCCTGACGCGATGATTAAAGACGATTAAGCCGACAAGTAAACGCTCCCCGGCGAGACCGGGGAGCAATTTTTTTACCTTCATCATTGAAAGTAACTTAATTCTATTCAAGATCCCTTCGGAACTGAAGATCCGTTCAAAACTCAAGGATCCTTCAAAATCCGTTCAATCCTAAAGCTGCTCAAATACCTCGTTCAAATCCGGCAGCTGGGAAATCTCATACTTTTTAACCCAGAGAACGTTGCCGTCCTCGCCCACAAGAATGTTCGCCCGCTTCGAAGCGCCGTAGACGTCGCTGAAAATGCCGTAGGCTTTGGCTACCTTTCCCAGAGGATGGAAGTCTGCCAGGACGGGCAGCTTGCTGAGGCAGAGGGCTTTTGCCCAGGCGGACTTGCTGGGCTGGGGATCCACACTGAGACCCAGAGCCACCGTGTTCTTCTCTTCAAATTTGTCGTAATCCCTGTCCAACGCCCGCATCTGGTCGGTGCAGACAGAGGTCCAGGCCAGAGGATGCCAGGACAGAAGGACTTTTTTGCCCTTGAAGTCACTCAGAGAAACCTCTTTTCCGTTTTGATCCTTCAGTTTAAAATCCGGAGCCGGTACGCCGGCCTTTATAATATCGTTCATTTGAAATCCTCCTTGTTCTTTTCGTACCTGCAATGTCATCCTGAACGTCAGCTCTGTGTCATTCTGAGCGTAGCGAAGAATCTTGATGAAGATCCTTCACTTCGTTCAGGATGACAAGGGATACTCAGAATGACAATCTTTTCAGTTTGTTACCCGATATCAGCGATTTATAAACGCAAAGAGGGGCCGAATGCTCCAAATTCCCACAACCGGATTGGGGTTTCTGTGCGGAATTTCGGAAGATCAAGCCGAACAAATTGATAGAAAATTCTTGCTATTGACCTCCCCTTTGTTATAATTGGATATAACGAAGGAAAAATTTTCTGTTGTTGTGCTATGAAAACATGAGAGGGAGGTATTTTATGAGAAAGTTTTTATCTGCAGTACTCGCGTTATCTCTTGTTATAAGTAGTTTTGGACTGGCCTTCGCTGCTGTGCCTGAGGATGTGGCGGACACAGAGTATGAGGCGGCTGTAGAAGCCTTGATGGATTTGGGTGTGATCGACGGTTATGTTGACGGAACCTTCCGTCCCGATAACACCATAACACGGGCAGAGCTGGCAAAGCTGCTCATAACGGCTTTGGAAATGGACGACAGCGCCATTAGCCTCTATGCCAGCGGGCTTTCGGACGTAAGTTCCCATTGGGCAAAGGGCTATGTGGCTTATGCCGATAAACTGGATATTGTATCCGGCTATCCGGACAAGTCCTTCCGACCTCAAAATCCCGTGTCCTATGATGAAGCGATTACAATGATTGTGAGAGCTCTGGGTTATACCTCCGAGGATGTGGGAGCGGTCTGGCCCGCCAACTATGTGGACAAAGGCACTGCACTGGGCATCCTGGAAGGGATTGAGGGCGGCTCCGCGGGAGCCACCAGAGGCGATATCGCCATCATGCTTCATCGCGCAATGAACCTGGCCATTGACGGCGATAACGATGATACCATGTTGGCAAGGCATACAACCCCGCCGCATACCTATGAGGAATGGCAGATTCCTTACGGAGAGCGGCTTATCAATGAGTACGGACTGGAAGGAGCTGTTACCGACAGCACGCCGTCCATCCTGAACTCCATGTATTGGCAGATTCCCGATTTCTATAACGCCACCTCCAGCGAAAACCTGACGATGCTGACCAATTTTAAGACGAGTCAGCAGACCAACGGATGGACCTGCGGGCCGACTTCCGCCCTGATGGTTCTGGAATGGTATGATATGAGGGGCGACCTCAACGAGATGGACCTGGTATATCTGCGCCAAAAGGATGAGCCCGGGGCAACCTCCCTGCGCCAGATGATCAACATTTTTGAAGGCCTTGAGAAAAACCTGGGTCAGAAATGGGATCTTTATTCCACCTTTGACGCGGAAATCGACTGGGATGACGGCGCCTATCCCTATGCAACCTATAAAGGCGAGCGGGTAAACCTCTTTGATCTGGTGCCTCAGATCCTGAAAGAGGGCAAGCCCATCATCGTTGGATGGAACGACTGGGGCGGCCACTATCAGGTCATCATAGGCTATGACACCATGGGAACGGAAACCACCGCGGATGACGTTCTGATTCTGGCGGATCCCTATGATACTACAGACCATCACCAGGACGGCTATCTGATTCAATCGGCGGAACGGCTGATCTGGGATTGGAGCGCCGGCTGGGATCCTGACTTCGACTATGGAATCTTCCTCGTAGCAACTCCTGAGGGGGTTGACGGTACGGATCTGGTTATGGGAGACGGAATTAGAAATGACACAAGAAATACCGGAAGATTTACGGATATCCATATGATTCCCTACGGGGCGAAGCTGGCGGCGGATATTCTGGAATTTGACAAATTAGAGCCCTATTCCACCGTGTACACAAACTGGTTCGGTGAAGACGGCCTGTCCGGCCCCGCTTCAGCGGATGTCTTCCGTACGGCGGATTACAGGAACTCACCTTATTACAAGAACGTAGATGTCTACAATCTGAGATCCACATCTACAAGGACTATGCTGGAACGCTATAAAAGCATTCAGCAGGCCACGGAATACACCTGCGGCGTAACCTCCATGCTGACGGTACTGGAGTGGTTCGGTCTGAGAGGCAGCATGAATGAAATCGACCTGGCCAACTTGCGGGATAAAACCGACGGTCTGCCCGGCACTACCATAGAGGAAATGCTGAGAGTGATCGAACAGCTTCCCGGTAACTGGGACGTGAAGTCTTCCTATGACATGGTCGAAGGGGATTCCGATTTTGGATACGGCATCGAAGTGGACGGAGATTACATCGATCTGGGAGAAATGATTCCTTACTATCTGGAAAAGGGTATTCCTATCATGGTCATGTGGCATGAATGGGGAGGACATTACCAGACGATCATAGGTTATGACGACATGGGTACAGAGGCTACCTGCGACGACGTAATTCTGCTTATGGATTCCTATGACACCACCGACCACAATCAGGACGGGTATGTGATAGAGTCCTTCGAACGGCTGATCTATGACTGGGGTAACAGCTACGACAAGGATGTGGATTGGGCTGCCTTTGTGGTTATGAGTCCGGCCAAATAACAAAGGACAGCGTGTTTATTTAACTGTGTTTACCTGTGCCGGCCGTGGGGATTCCTGCGGCCGGTACTCAATCTCACAAGTGAAAGGGAGGTGTTGGTATGAAATTTTACATTGTGGACGCCTTTACAGATCAGGTTTTTGGAGGCAATCCCGCGGGAGTCGTAATTCTTCCGGAAGATGACGAATATCCCTCTGACGAAGTCATGAGGAAGACTGCGGCTGAGCTGCGGTATTCGGAGACCGCTTTCGTGAAGAGAAAAAGCGACGGCATATTTCACTTACGGTATTTTACGCCTACGGAAGAGGTGGATCTCTGCGGTCATGCTACCATAGCCTCCTTCTGCGCCCTTCTCGATGCCGGCCTTCTGGGGGACAATGGGGACTACACAGCAGAGACGGCTGCGGGAGAGCTGGAAATCAGCCTTAAAGGCGGATTTGTCATGATGGATATGTCCTCTCCTGAGTCCATCGCCGTGATTCGGGAAAAGGACGCTCTAAAGGAGCTTTACGGTGTGATGGGAGTGCCTGAGAAAGCGGGAAGGGTATCTTTAGAAGGGGAATGGGAGCTTTATCCTGAAATAATCTCCACAGGGCTTCCGGATATCATACTGCCTGTAGATGATGTGGAGGCCCTTGAACGCATTGACCCGGATTTTTCGGCTCTGGCCAGACTGTCGAAGAAATACGGAGTGGTAGGAGTCCATGCCTTTGCTCCCGGAGAGGGATTGATCGGAAGTACCTGCTGTGAAGGAGCCTGTGACCTCGGGCAGATAACAGCTTTTTGCCGCAACTTCGCTCCCGCCGTAGGAATCGACGAAGAGGCGGCTACAGGAACGGCCAGCGGCGCTCTGACTTACTATCTTTATAAAAATGCGCTGATTGATGCCGGTGCCGATTGCAGATTCCTGCAAGGGGAGGCCATGGAGCGGCCCTCGGAGATTTTAACCGCTTTGGGTCCTGATGAGGCGGATATGAAAATCCGCGTGGGAGGCTCGGGAGCAATTCTGGCAAAGGGAGAGATTTATCTGTAGTTGCCGGAAAATATGGCGGTAAAAGCCCGGACTAAAGAAGATACCATCAGGATGGCTACGGCAATGGCCCCGGTGGTTATCAGAGTTTCCGTGCCGATGTGAGCAGTTGCCAGCAAATCTTCCCGCAGGAGCGACAGCATGGTTTTGTAAAGCCCTGCTCCGGGAACCAGGGGAAGGATGCCGGGAATGACGAAAATGAGGGATGCCTCTTTGAATATTCTGGCGAAAAGCTCACTAAATGCTGCCACAAGGCAAGCTGCCGCAAAACAGGCGATAATGGCAGACTGTCCTGACGCCAGCAAAAATTGAAAGAGCAGCCAGCCGCAGGCGCCGGTGAATCCCGCGAAAAAGATGTGGCGATGGGGAATGTTAAAAATCAGCGTGAAGCCTGCTGTGGCGCCAAATGCAAAGAGGAATTGAAGGAAAAGCGTCATATCGCACCTCCCAAGGCAACCCATGTATACAGCACCACGCCCACACCGAAGGCGATGGAAATGGCTGTGAGAGCGGCCTCCATAGCTCTTGCGCCTCCCGCCAGCAAATCTCCCGCCAGAGAGTCCCGCATGGCATTGGTAAAGGCCAGTCCGGGAAGAAAGATCATCAGGGATCCGACAATCATGGCATCTGTGTCGGAGGCCAGACCCAGGGCTGAGAGCAGCAATGCAATCAATGCGATCAGCGCGCAAACTGTAAAATTTCGAATAAAAAGGTTAAAGAGATACTTGTCCAATAAATGGGCAAAGGCATAGGCAAGGGCGCCGATGACGAGGGAACACCCGAATTCCCGGTAGCCGGCCCCAAGCATCAGCGTAAAGAACGATGCTGCCACGGCTCCGCCCAACACCTGAAGCGGAAACGTATACTTTCCCGCTTTGGCGATGTTCTCCAGCTCTTCCATGGCGTCGACAATGGCGATTGGATTTGCCGTAATGCTGCGGGAGAAATTGTTGACCAGAGAAATTCTATCCAGATCCACAGAGACTTTCCGGATGCGTTTAATGATCGTATATGGCTTTCCGCCGCCGCCGGAATCCAGGGAAATAAAAATGCCTGTGGTAGTAACGAAGACTTCCGCGTAAGGGATTCCGTAAGCCTTACAGATCCGGGCTACGGTATCTTCGACCCGGTAGACCTCGGAACCGCTCATCAGCATAATCTCTCCTGCCCGGAGGGCCAGCATCAATACGTTTTTTTCAATCTGGATCTCCATAGATCCCTCCTGCCACTGAAATATTCGCCAATATTGTATCATAAAAAGCCACAGGTGTGTAGGGGGCGGTCTCCGCGCCGTCCCGCATATGAAAATCGAAATCAGCCATCAATTGTCCATTTTCACATCCCAACTGTGCAAAAATTTTGGTTGTATACCACATCCCACCTTACTCTGTCAAAAAGAAGCCTTGAATGTGCAAAAATGTCGGTTGTATGCATATATACAGGATTTTTCTGGAAAACATCCGCGCACAACTGAAAATTTTGCTCAAATTCACCTCAGGACAAGCTTCGAAGCTGGTGGGCCTGTATACAATCGAAAATTTTGCTCATCTTCTGGCTTTTCATGCGTAAGCCCCTGTTGTAACACAGCCTTGGCAGTTGACTCACAAAGTCAGAAACTATATAATATCTTTGTGGTTTTGCCATTTTGTATATAGAAAAGGCTTGAGGTAGCGAAAAGTCAGGCTTTTCCGAGTCCCGAGCGGATCCTACATATATAAAACTGGAAGGCGATTCGCCCAGATCCAAACACGGAGTTTGCGGCGATGGCATCGCCTATCTCAACTTTATATTGTAAACGAAAGGAAAAGCGAAATGGAAAGAATGGTTGGAACTGTTGTCAGAGGAGTCAGAGCCCCTATTATTCGTCAGGGCGAAGATCTGGAGGCAATCGTAATTGATACGCTGATGAAAACCTTCGAGGCGGAAGGCTTTAAACCTCAGGATAAGGACGTCCTCTGCATAACGGAAGCAGTCGTTGCCCGGGCTTTTGGAAATTACGCCACCGTAGACCAATTGGCCGCCGATGTCTGGCAGAAATTCGGGAAGGGCACAGTGGGTGTGATATTTCCGATTTTGAGCAGAAACCGGTTTTCCATCTGCCTGAAGGCAATTGCCCGGGGAGTGGATAAAATCGTCCTAATGCTCAGCTATCCCGGTGACGAGGTGGGAAATCAGCTGGTGGATCTGGATCTGCTGGATGAAAAGGGAGTAAATCCTTACAGCGATGTATTAACTCAGGAAGAGTTTGAAAACTTGTTCGGCAAGTCCAGACATACCTTTACCGGCATGGACTATGTCAACTACTATAAAGAAATCATTGAGAGTGAGGGGACAGAGGCGGAAGTGATTTTTGCCAACGATCCCAGAGCAATTCTCAAATATACGAAAATTGTATTGACCTGCGATATTCACACTCGGGCCCGGACAAAGCGGCTGCTGAAGCAGGGAGGAGCGGAGCTGGTACTTGGGATGGACGACCTGTTGACTTCATCAGTAGAAGGCAGCGGTTTTAACAGCCAGTACGGCATTCTGGGATCCAATAAGGCTACAGAGGAGAGCATCAAGCTGTTTCCCAGAGAATGCATGGACTTCGTTAACAGCCTTCATAAGAAGCTTTTCACACTGATGGGAAAAGTTATTGAAGTAATGGTTTACGGTGACGGCGCTTTTAAAGATCCCGTAGGTAAGATTTGGGAACTGGCAGATCCGGTGGTTTCCCCCTGCTATACAAAAGGTCTTGAGGGAACTCCCAATGAATTAAAGCTGAAATATCTGGCGGACAATGAATTCGCTCACCTTCACGGGGAGGAGTTGAAACAGGCGATCTCTAAGAGCATCAAGTCAAAAGAGGAAAATCTGGGCAGCAGCATGGGGGCGCAGGGAACCACTCCCCGCCGTCTGACAGACCTCATCGGATCCCTTTGTGATCTGACCTCGGGGAGCGGCGACAAGGGTACTCCTTTCGTGTATATCCAGGGGTATTTTGATAACTACACGAAATAGAAAATGTAAACGAAGTAAAAAAGGCCCGTCATTTTCTCGATTTTGAGAAAACGACGGGTTTCTTGTTTAAAAAACGAGACAATTGGACGGATAATTGGCTTTGGCCAGTTATAAAGAAGTGGACAAAACCCCTTAATATGTCGGAGATTTCAGAGTATTTGTACAAAAACAAGAGAGTTGGCATGAAATTTGGAATAATAAAAAAACGCAGACAAGATTACTATTTAAATTAAGGAGGTAACATTCTATGGCTGCAATGAAAGACGCTGCTCTGAAAGAAGCAAAACGGATATTGGGGTATATTGAAAGACCCGAACTTACAGAGGAAGAAAAAGTACAGATTACGAAAGATTCGATCGAAAACTTTAATACCAATGTAAATCCCGGTTGGCTGGAGTACAGAAAATCCGTATCCACCGACTCTGCCTGCGTAGAGTGGACGGATACAGAGGAACATTTTACGGACCTGTATGGAAATGACTTTATCGACTGCCTTGGTGGCTTTGGTATTTACACTTGCGGACACAGAAATCCCGACATTGTGAAGTATGTAAAAGCTCAGCTGGACAAATATGCTTTGCACAGTCAGGAGCTGGTGGATCCCCTGAGAGGATACCTGGCCAAACTGGTATCCATGATCACTCCCGGGGACCTGCAGTATTGTTTCTTCACCAACGGCGGAGCCGAAGCGATAGAGATGGCCCTGAAACTGGCCAGACTTGCTACCGGCGGAAGATATTACATATCTACAGTAGGCGCCTTCCATGGCAAATCCTTCGGCGCTATATCCATGGGCGGAAAAGCAGCTTACAGAGAAGACTACCTTCCCATGATTCAGCAGGTACAGCACGTGAAATACGGCGATGCCGACGCCATTGAAACCGCAATCGAAAATCTGCATACAGTAGGCGAGAAAGTCGCGGGCGTTATCCTTGAGCCGATTCAGGGCGAAGCCGGTGTACAGATTCCTCCCGCAGGTTATTTCAAGAAAGTTAGAGAGATCTGCGACAAGTATGGCGTGGCTCTGATTGCCGACGAGATCCAAACGGGAATGGGACGTACCGGAACCATGTGGAGATGCGAGTATGAAGGCATTACTCCCGATATCATGACTTACGGAAAAGCTTTCGGCGGCGGCGTAATGCCAATAACCGGAATCATTGCCAGGCCCAGCATGTGGGGTGAGAAACTCATCGAAAATCCCTGGATTTTAGGCTCCCCCACCTTTGGCGGAAACCCGCTGGCCTGCTCCGCGGCAATCGCTACCATCGCTTACATGCTTGAGCATGATATGCCCAAGCAGTGTAAAGAAAAGGGCGACTACTTCATGGAGAAACTGAACGCTCTGATGGCGAAATATCCCTCTGTAATAAAAGAAGTAAGAGGCGCGGGTCTGCTGATCTGTATGGAATTCCCGGCAGCGGAAGTAGGATACGCGGTTGTGAAAGGACTCTTCGACAGACACGTTATGACAGCGGGAACTCTTGTTAATGCCAAGACCGTTCGGATCGAGCCGCCTGGGGTCATCAAGTATGAAACCATCGATATCGTTCTGACGAAATTGGAAGAGGCTATCATCGACGTAAAAGCCGAATTCAAACTGTAAAAGGGTATAAACAGCTCTGCTGACAAAGATGGATAATACAGCAGGCAACCCCTGTAAAGAAGGTCCAAAAAGGATATTTAACAGAATATTCCGAATAAAACTAAGAATCTTATCGGAAGCCCTCGCTGCAAAAGCGAGGGCTTTTGTTCAAATTTCAACGATTTTAGGATTCAGAAAATTAGAACTTTCACTGATGAAACATACAAAATGTTACAAAAAGGTATACAAAATGTTACAACGTGGTATAATGTCTGCATATCAGTTTGCTTCAAAGCGCTGATATGTCAGAAAGGAGAAAGAACATGGCAAAGAAGCTGATATGTGTGTGGCTTTCGGTAACCATCTTACTTTTTTCCACCATTACGATTTTCGCAGAAGAGAATGTAACAGGACAATTTCTAAATAGAAATATTTACATCAATGGAGAAAGACTTGCAAACTATTATTTAGAGGATCCATTTTTCCTGTACCAGGGCTCCGCATATGTCCCGCTGACGGAGGAGATAGGCGAGATTCTGGGATTTTCAGTTGAAATGGATTGGGAAAGCCGCACATTAAAAATTTTAAAAAAGGAGCCGGTAAGGACCGGACTTTCGGAAGAGATTCTGAAAAGCAACCTTGAAAACCGCCCTTCTACAGTATTGAAAGACGTAACCGTTCTTACAATGGCGGAGGATGAAGAGGACTTTTGCGCAGACCAGGGCTTACAGGGGGTGACGATGACAGCTGCTGCTCTGGATATCGGCGGACAGTTGGCTCGCATCAGGGAAAGAGCAGAGTCTGAGTTTATTCGTGTTCCGGAGCTTGTGGTGGAAAAGCTCTCTACGGAGGATTATCCGCTGCTGCAGGCAGGAGATACATTGTATCTGCCGGTCAGGGCCTTTACAGGAGAGAATTGCTTCCGGTGGGATGTGTTCTATGAAGACTATTCAGGCCTTTATGTGAGTACGAACTCAGGCGTTCCGGCAGAATCACTTTTCGATAAGGCCGAGTCTGACTACAACAAAGGACTGGTGCATTATATCCGTTCAAAGAATGGCAATCTGTCCGTGGGCTGGGCCTCCATGTTGGTATTTTTATTCAAACATGAGGCGGATGTCAACGGCATCGATGAAGTTCTGCTGATGGCAATGGCCGAGAAGGAGAGTACGTTCCAGGCTGACGTCGTCGGAGGAGGAGCGGTAGGGCTTATGCAGATCATGCCCAAAACCGCGGCGGGTTACGGAATCACGAGAGAACAACTTTTTGATCCTCATGTAAACATCGAATTTGGCGCAAAATATATTGGCGATAAAATAGACCAATACGGGAATAACAAGACCGTAGCGCTGGCCGCCTACAATCAAGGTCCGCTGGCTGTGAGCAGAGGAACCTACAGCACGAGATACTCTTCAAGGATTACAGGGGCCGAGGGGACCATCAAGGACTATCTCGTAAAGAACGGCTACGGATTAGGAAATTAGCAAAAATAGGGAGCAACGCAAAGATCGCTCCTCTGCAAAAAACCGGCAAGGTTTAAGACTCGCCGGTTTTTTCTATTGTCCGAATATTAAGAAAATGTATTGAAAATTTGGGTCAATTGCGTTATTCTATATGGCAATACGTAAAAGACTCTTGATTGATAATATACAATACGGCTGTAAAAGTAAACTCGTCTATTGACTTTGTCAATCGGGGAAACCCCTGTAATAATTAGGGTTTGCTGAACAAGTCGGTATAAGAAAAACGACTTGTTCAGCGCAGGCAAAGCCTGCGGCAAAACAGGATAGAAGCTTGGAAATATCCTGTTTTCAGCCCCTAATTATTGGCGAGCTGAACCATAGGCATTGTAAGCGGCAAAATGCCTATGCAGAACGTGCAGGGTTTTTGATAAAAACACTAGAAAAATCTTGCGCGTTCTGAACTCGAAAACAGCTGTATTCTTTGCAATTAAAGAGTTTCCGAGTTGTTCAGCAAGCCCTAATTAAATGGCCCATGTCGCTGCCGATGAGGGGGCCGGTCAGGTCATCGGAGGAATGCATTATGTTATATAATAAAATTGGAATGGATTATGGAAACATGGATCCTATGTACACCCGTGAAGAGCGAATCAGATATATCAATTTCAAGCTGGCAGCCAGTGGTCTGCCCATCGTTCCCTACAGCAAAGATTGCCGGAGCAGCGGAGATGAGGAAACCTGCTTCCTCGATCTGTTTCAAGGGATTCTGGAGGACTACAAAGAAAAGACCAGATTGACGGACGTGGCTAATATCGGAATCTATAAACGCATCAACGACTTTTTTCAGTCTTATTTCACCGGCATTGACGATCCGCCGAAGGTCATCGATACGGCTTTGAATATGGATCATTACGGCCTGGCCCGGGAGTTGTCTCTGCCCGCAGAGGGAGAAAAATACAGCAACGAATATCTCAGCAGCTTCCGCATCAGTCAGGGGGTGTTGCACAACCCCAAAGAGGATCGCAGAACCACGGAAGGATCCTTCCATATTGTGGAGGGGGGGCCTCCTGTTCCCTATGACAAAAAAGCAGTTCCCGTGGAAGTCTTTGCAAATTTATATCGGGCTGCAGTCAGTCCGCCGGAAGAATTGACCATCCTTCCATTCACCAGCCAGAATACAGCAGAGGCTAAAACTTTTGTCTCCCTGATGCTCAAGCCAATCGTTTCCCCCTTGGTGCAAGGGGTGCAGGAAGAAAAGACAATGGAGATCCTTTTTGTGGCTCCCGGAAGTTTCGTGGCAAATCTGGATTTTGTGGAATCGGTCTTCGGGAATGGGGGGGATCCGGTGCTGCATACCAACGATTCGGGGCTGGATGTTGACTCCTGGTCCGGCCACACGGGCTATATCGTTTTGGCCCCTCATTTAAATAGGCTTAGAAAAAAAGATCTGGGGCTGCCCCATTATAAGGGCGCAACGGAGCGCCAGCGCCGTGACCGTATGTGTTACGAGGATGAGAACGAACTGTATAACGACGGAAACGGATTCAAAATCACATGCAGGGACACAAGCGGCGTAGTTGTGACATTGATTGCCGACAACTATTTCGGCTATTCAAAAAAGGAAATTAAAACCCAGATCGGATTTGCCGCGAACCTGTTTGGAAACGCAGAGGAGGAGCATGCCGGAGGGACTATTGCCTACCCGCAGACGAACATGGGATTCTTTTATAACGCCATGGAAGATTCGTCTCTGGAAGGTTATACCTGGCAACAGACCGCGGCCCGATACGGAAATATCATGGATATTCAGCAGGAAGGCTACGGAATTGACAAACGATACCCGCAGATTATATATCTGCCCGAGAAGATCAAAGTCGATCTCAATAAATCGGAAATCCGATGGGTGCATCGTGATGAGAGGCGCAGGCTGCATCTCCTTCCCGGTCACTGGTATGTGCTCCCCAACGGCGAAAAATTCCACCTGGAAAAGCATCCGGAAGCGCCTCTTTGGAAGCTGGTGGGAACCGCAGCCGAAGGAACATTCTGCCATAAGCCCTGCACCGTATCGGGAGGGGGCAAATCGGAAATCAGTAAATCCATCAACAATTCTATCATCTATGGAACATACTATGTTTGGGATTTGAAAGAAGATCTGGACCACGTGGAACGCATCCTTCAATACGATTTTCGCAGACGGTTCAAAGAGAATCCCCATCGGAGCAAACCGTCGAGATCGATCCTGTCTGAGGATCGCACCCTGGGGTCCGTCATCAAACTCCTGACACCCCAATCCGTATATTCCGAGGAATTCAATGAGTTTCTTGCATCGATCCCCAACCATGTAAAGGCTTTGGTCTTTATGATTAAGCGGTTCTACCGGCAGGCTTGGGGAGATGATTGGCGGAGACATTTTACCGTGGATATTATCGACGGTAAGCCTGGGAATGAGCTGAAGATCGACGGGCGAAGAATCCGTCCCAGCTATCTGAGAGTGGGCTTTCAGAACGATGAAGCCTGGCGGACTTTTAAGCTGCGTATGGATTTTATGCCCAGTGAGAAGATCCAAATGGAAGACGATATTACCGCCTCTGTCCTGATCCCGAGGAATCGGCTGCCGCACCTCAATCCAGATTATCGTAACAGTAGTCTTAAATTCGCGGTGAATTGTGAATATCGTTTTTTCCAGAGGCCTGATGAGGCAATCCATAAGGGATATGACAAAAAAGCGGAAAAAGATCTTTCCGAGCCCAACCTGTTTGTGACCAATTTTGAGCCTTTGACTAAGCCGGACGTGGAGGAGATTAAAAATGATGTCAACGGTTACATCACCTACTCGGAGCCGGTGAGAAAACATATCGACGCATTTCTGGCAGGAAAGGATTCTTATTGCATCGTCTCTTCAGAGCCGCGGATCATCGATGGGGAGCCAAGTAAGAACCCGAGATATCTGGAACATCGCTCTGATTTTGTAGAGCCCATAAGAACTTATCTTGCGGAAGTAGGGGAGCGGTTTGCCAGGAGAATTCCACTGGGTGAGCCGGTTCTGACGCCTGTTAATGCCATTCTGCCCGGGCGGCGCAACAATCCGCCGGGGGAGGAAAAGGGCAAGAAAATTCCGCCTTTAGCAGTATACAACCCCATCCATTACCAGGAGCTCCCGGAATTGTTCATGGATTTCATCGCCAGTCTTTCTGGAAAGTCGCCCTCTACTACAGGAGCGGGCTCGGAGGGAGCCCTCACAAAAGGCCCCTTCAACATGCTTTTGCCCGTTTACGATCTGAACAGCGCGCTTCTCTCCTGCGTGATGGGCGACTACCACGCTTATACCACGCCGGCTGGCCATATTGGTCCCCGGATGCAAGTGGATCATGATATCTCCATGCTGTTGCCGGAGCTGTGGGCCAGACTGAGAGAGTCGGAAAGGGATCCCCGGAAATTGATCAGAGAGGGTTCTCTGGAGAAGCTTTCGGATTTCCAGTACAATGGAGAAATGATTCCTGCCAGCCGCCTGGGTTACCGGATTACAGATGCGTTCTGCTGCCAGTATCTGGGGAAAATGTTTGACGAACCTCAGAGTATCTTCACCGAGGAGATTTTGAAGCCGGAGCTCCAGGACATGGAAGCCTTTGCTGAGGGAATTAAAAACATAGCGGAAGGCCATCGAAAAGCAGCTTTGCACTACTTTATGGACGGCAGCATTGAGCAGGCAATACCGCCCATCAAGGCTCTGCTGTCTGTCATGGCTTACGGTAATTTTGAAGGAAATGACCTGTCGTCGGATGAAGTGAGGGGTCTGTTCCGGAAGGACTATATACAAGACAGCGAATGGTATCGGGAACGGCTCCTGAGAAAACAGCAGATAGACGTGGACCTCCTTAAAAAGAAAATCCACAACCTCGAAGCATTTCTGGCCGAACCATTGAACCGGTCTGCCATTAAAGACTCAGATTATCCGGACCGGCTTGAGAAAGCGAAGAATATGCTGAATCATTGTCAGGCAAAAGGATATCTGGAAGAATTAAAGGGCATGACAGGCGCATAAAATCACATATGAGTTTAGGCTAATAAGCCTTTTGTATAAAATCGAGGAAACAATCCAGATCTTCCGCGGAGGGGAACATGGCTCTGGCATTGTTGGCTCTGCCGCCTCCTTTGCCTCGCCAAACCCCGGCATTGTCCTTCACGATTTTATTGCAGTCCGGTGTCCCTTCGGAAAAGAGGATCGCCGTATTGTCTTTTACGGAAACCAAAGCCGCCAGCTTCCCTGAAAGATCCGGCAGCAGTTTTCCTAAAGCAAGCAGATCGTCGGCTTTCAGAAGTTCATATTTCTTAACCAGCACATTGCCGGATCCGATCAGATCCTCACCGAACTCCCGGGTTCGCTCCGCCAGATATGCCTGTTTCAGTTCATAGAGCTCCTGCCTGATCTCACCGTTCTTTTGCTCCCGAAGCCGAACCTTCTCCATCAGGGTTTGCCCATCGGAGGAGTAGTGTTTACAGAGATCTTTTACGAGAGCAGCTTCTGTTCTGCAGTTCTCCAGCGCTTTGGAACCGGCGTCGAAAGTGATGCGGACCATCCCTTTATAGTTTTCCCAGCGATACAATTTAATGAGACCCACTTCTCCCGTAGCGGCGGGATGGGTGCCGCAGCAGGCTACGCAACCTGACGCCCTGCTCTCATCACCCACGCATACCAGGACGATGTCCTCTTCTATGGTCAGGACCTTCCTCATAGGCAGGTTTTCCGCTGCCGACCTGTGTTTAAAATAGCGGGTTGTGACGGGAAGGTTGTCCCAGACCATTCGGTTGGCCTCCCACTCCACCTTCTCCGCCATTTCATCTGCCATATTCGTAAATTCCGAATTTTCCTCAAAGTTGATATCAATGGTCATGTAATCGGCTCCCATGTGAAAACCCCGGTTCACACCACCGTAGAGATCATAAAAGACAGCGGAAAGGATGTGCTCCCCGCAGTGCCGCTGCATATGGGAGAAGCGTCTGTCCCAATCGAGAACACAATGAACGGCGGTCCCCGTCATGGCAGAAAGAGATTGCTCCGAAAGATCTTTGCCATCCCCAAGGTCTGTTTTTACCTGATGATAGATAATCCCGTCCTTTTCGAATACATATAGAAGCTCAAACTCCCCAGCCTCACCGATAATGTGTCCCAAATCCGACGGTTGCCCGCCTCCTTCGGGAAAGAAGACGGTTTGGTCCAGGACCAGACAGGCAGAAGTTTCTTCTTTGTATCCTCCCAGGGCCGCTATTTCCGATTTGCCGGTGATTACCGCGGCGACTTTGCTGTCACAGGTTTTCAAATAGGGATCCGGTTGAAATAATCTTATTGTTTTATTCATATTCACCTCGTAGCGGTTTAATCTCGCAGGCCCGCTCTAAATATTGTTTTAATTATAGCATGGATCCCAATCCTGATGTATACTAAAACCAACAGTTACTGATTTGCTCTATTTTCGATAAAAAATCATACGAACTTGTCCTCTCGCATAAAATGTGGCAAAGTCGGACAGAGCCGACGCAGGAGGGCAGGAATATGATGAATCGCTGGAAATGGTTCTTTGGCGCAGTTGCTACGTTGCTTGTCATTGCAATTGTAATCTTGATAACGCCCATACAATTGCAGATTTCGGCGGTGCAATCACTGAATAAAGCAGACGTGCTTTTGCTGGATCCGGGACATGGAGGAATCGATGGCGGCGCGGAAAGCGCCGGAGGAGTTTCCGAGAAGAACATCAACCTGTACATCGCCCTGCTCATCAGGGAGATGGCGGAGGTGGACGGATGGACTGTAATCATGACCAGGGATGAGGATAAGGGCTTGTATTCTGAAAAGGACCGGCAAAGTATCCGCAGCCTGAAAACAGAAGATCTCCTGGCCAGAAAGAAGATTATTGAGGAGAAAAAACCTCTTATGACGGTTAGCATTCACCTCAACAGCTTCAAGCAGGATCCCGGTGTTCGGGGAGCGCAAACCTTCTATCCCGCCGATGGGGAGCAGGACGTTCTGGACCAAAGTAAGCTTTTAGCCGAGACCATTCAGGCAAATTTGATCGAGGGAATTGCAGACGGGACCAACCGCACAGCATTAGCAAAAGGGGATGTGCTGCTGCTTAAAAATCCCTCGGCGCCTATCGCCATCGTAGAATGTGGATTTCTCTCCAATCGGGAGGAGGCGTCCCTGCTCAATACAGAGGCCTATCAGCGTGAAATCGCAAAGTGTATCTATAAGGGAATTATGGAGTACAGCGGAAAGAAGGGTAAGCCGCCCTTAAAGATCATCGATAATCGGGGTTGAGGGATATGTAATAAAAAGGAATGCATAACAAAAAAGGAGAGTTTGAATAAAAAGCGAACAGGCTGTGGATAACTTTTTCCTGTTATTAGAAATTGTTCGAACAAACCTTTAAATTTAAACGAATTTAAGCATATGTGTTATCCACAACCACTTTGGGATAACATTGTATACAAAATTTTTTTTGGTGTGGAAAACCGACAAAAAGGTTCATATTTCGACATTGTTATAATGTTGAAATATGTTCGCAAACATACAAACATTAGTTGACATAATACCAAAACGATGCGGGTTAAAGGAAAGGACAAGCCATGCTGAAAGAAAACATCCTTTACAAAGAAGACTTGCCGGTGAATTGCTCCGTTATGAACATTGAAGAGTATCCCATTCACTTTCACAATGACCTGGAAGTGGTCTGTGTATTTCAGGGCAATGTAAGGCTTAAAAACGGCTACTATAATTACGACATGAAGGAAGGGGACATTTACATTTTAAACGACAGGGAAATTCATAGCTATTATGGCACGGGGAAGCCCAATGCTGTATTGATTTTGCAGCTGAGCCTTCCTTACTTTTCCCGCTACTATGAGATACTTAATAACAGCTTTTTTGTAACGGATATGAACGGTGTGCAGGACAGGAGCATAGAAGAGCTGCAGGAATTGCTGGCCCGGATCGCTTTGGAAAATATGACCTGTGAAAGGGGCTATGAGAAGAGGATCATAGGCCTTGCCCACAGTCTCATCGGCTGCCTGATCAGTAACTTTCAGTATTTCGCCATGGAAGACGGCAGGTTCATCAATGAATCCAGAAACAAAGGAAATAAAGTGCTTGCGGGCCGCCTGAGTCGGATTACCGAATATATGTACGAAAACTACAGCCGCCGTCTGACCTTGACGGAACTTGCGGAACGAGAACATTTGAGCATCTACTATCTTTCTCATTTTATTAAAGAGGCCACCGGCCTCAGCTTCCAGGACCTTCTTAGCTTTATCAGGGTGGAGGAGTCGGAAAAGCTGCTTTTGGGAACGGACAAAAAAATTGCCACGGTTTCTTTGGAGTCGGGATTTTCCGCAGTACGATATTATATTAAGTATTTTACAAAATGGTTTGGTATGCATCCTGCAGACTACCGCGAGCAATTTACAGAGCATGTAAGAGGCAGGGACGCGGGGGGACGATTTGCTCTTTTATCAAAAAAACAGATCGAGGATTTGTTGCGTCAGCATATAGAGGATTCTTTTCAAGCAGCGCACAGCGATGATGTTGAGGTGGTGGCGGCGGAGTTCGATACGGAAGGATTTCAATGGATGGAAAGCACCCTTCCCGATTTCTTTGTTGCTTTGATGGCCTTGACCTGCATGAGGCCTATGAGAGAGCTTTTGGATTCCGCCGGGATAGGTGAAAAGAATATCGTAGCGGGAGCTCCCGGTTATTTCATTCTGAGGAGCGACCAGGGGAGTGGAAGCAACCCTTGTCCGAGCTACAGCATTCTCTTTTACAATATCAGCGACAACCTGATAAAGGCTTCGACAAGGTTTCTGTCTCAAAGGATGGAAGAGGAAGAAATCAGAAGATACGATAAGCAGATCGAATTTTTTATTAAACTGGCAGGACTGGCCGGTCCCTTCCGCATCGCTCGCTGCCGGCTTCCGAAAGAGGCCGTATTGGCCGGATATCGTCAGGCATCTTGCGAAGGAGATCCGGTATGCAGCCGTGAAAAGCTGGTGGACAGCTGGAAGGAGTCCCCGATTTTCTCCGTGGAAACAATGGTGGCGTCTCATCTTTTGAACATTCAGGCACAACTGTCCGGAAGCGCTATGGAACTGGTTCTGATTGATCTTCTACAGAGTTGAATAATATTGTTTTGTGGTAGCCGGATGGAAGGCTCTGAAATAACAGCAAATCAGTACATTTTTTGAGCAAACACATAATTGAATATTCTGACTAAATATAGTAGGCTGAAAATGGCATACAATATGATGGCACAAGGAGAATTACCAATCAATTAATTCATTGCGGGAGGTAAAAATATGGACATGAAGCTGTTAATTATCGGTACCGGCGGCGTAGGAACATCCGCAGCCAAGATCATCAAAAGAGCGGGAAAAGACGGAGACTGGGCACAGAAGGTGGTGCTTTCGGACTACAATGTGGCAAGGGCGGAGGCAGTTGCAAAGGATATCAATGATCCCCGTTTTATTCCGGAAAAAATTGATGCCCGCAGTGCGGACAGCATCAAAGAAGTAGTCAAAAAACATGGAATCACTTGGGTTCTCAACACAGTAGAGCCGGACTTCAACGAGAACATTTTCGATACCTGTTATGAACTGGGCATCGGTTACATGGACTGCGCTATGACGTTAAGTAAGAAGCATCCGGAAAAGCCTTTCGAGCTGGCCCATATCAAGTTGGGGGATTATCAGTTTGAGAGACATGAGGCATGGAAAGAAAAGGGAATTATGGCCTTGGTAGGCTCCGGCGTGGAACCTGGCATGGCGGACGTATTTGCCAAGTATGCCCAGAAGCATCTGTTTGACGAAATCGATGAGGTAAATGTAAGAGACGGCGATAATTATGACATTCCGGGTTACGAAGGGGTCGCATTTGGATTCTCTGTCTGGACAACTATCGAAGAATGCCTGAATCCGCCCATGGTCTGGGAAAAGGATAAGGGCTGGTTTACCACGGAAAATTTCTCCGAGCCTGAAATCTTCAGCTTTCCGGGAGGCATCGGCGACGTGGAAGTCATCAATGTGGAGCACGAGGAAGTCCTGCTGGTTCCGAGAGTAATCGATTGCAACAGAGTTACCTTCAAATACGGAGTTCCCCGTGAAATGAGGCAGCTGCTTCTGAACCTGCGTGAAGTAGGTATGGCGGAAGCGGAAAAGAAGATCAAGGTCGGCGATTCCGAAATTACCCCTCGGGATTTTCTCGTGAAAGTCGTTCCCGATCCCCAGGAAGTATCAAAGTCCATGGTGGGAAAAGGCTGTGCCGGCACATGGGTAACGGGAAAGAAAGACGGAAAGAGCAGATCCGTTTACCTCTATCAGATTGCGGATAATCAGGAGTGCCTGGAGAGATACGGCACCAACTCTGTTGTGGCTCAGACCGCTGTGGGTCCGGTCATTATGCTGGAGCTCATCGCAAACGATATCTGGCGTCTTGAGGGAGTTCACGGCCCCGAGTCCTTCGATCCGGATCCTTTCATCGACAGGCTCACCAAATATGAGTTCCCTGCCGGCCTGGAGGAAAAGGATTCCGAGTATGCGGAAACGCTTCATCAGAAATCGTTGCTGGAAACACTGAAATAAAGCTTTAGGAGTGAGGGTAATAAGCTTTAATACTGCGGGACAATAAAGACGACAAAGAGATGAGTGTTTTGCGACGGCTCAATGTAGCCATTGCAAAACACTCATTTCTTTACTAAACTAAAGGTCATTTTCCGATGTAAAAACATCGAAAAGCTCCCGGTTGATCCGCTTTACCGGCGCCCCGGAAATGTTGGAACAGACGGTGATGGAGACGGAGAGCTCCGGGCACAGCCAAAAGCTTGCCCGAAAACCATCGTCGTTTCCTTCGTGACCGTAGAGGGAATAGCCCTTTTGCTCCCGGCAGAACCAGGCGAGGCCAATTTTTTCGCTGTTGTTGGGAACGACGGAATGCTCTTTCCAGGCTTCCGTGAAAGCTTCGGGCTTCAGGATTTTCTTCTCAAGTACGGCCTTTGCCCAGAGAGACATATCTTCTAAATTGGATGTAAGGGTGGAGCTGGGGCCGTGAGCCCGGTTGTAAGGAAAATGCTCCACCATGGCAAAGTGATTTTCCTCGTCCTTGAGATGGGGCGAGCACACATCCTTCATATCGCGGCGAAAGGTGAGCAGATCCGAGTGGGTCATCCCCAGAGGAAAAAAAATGTTTTCTGTGATATAGTTTTCAAAACTTTCCCCCGACACGGCGGCGATCACAGCTCCTAAAATTTCATAACCCATATTGCTGTATGCGAAGCTGCCCTGTTCGGGATCCCATAAAAGCTGCTTTTCGCTGACCTCAGAAGACAAAACAAAACGCAGCAGAGCACCCTCGTCGGTTTCAGGACTGTCCCAATGATAATCTTCCACATCGGGCATGCCGGCAGTGTGGGATAACAGCTGGCGGAGGGTAATGCGGCGGTATCTTTCGTCGGCCATGCGGAACCCCGGCAGATAAACGGTTAGCTTTTCGTCCAGGTCCAGCAGTCCTTTTTCCCAAAGCTGAAGAATTCCCGTAGAGACAAAGAGTTTGGTAACGGAGGCCATATGAAAGATATGGTGACGTTGAAGGGGCGTCTTATTCAACGCGTTTTGCCATCCCAGGGCAGAAAAATAGTCCCGGTTTTCCATTCCTATATGCACGGCCAGACCGGGCAGGTCGTAGTAATACAGCGCTTTTTCCAGGCAGGCGTCAAATTTGGCGGTGATAGACATTGCAAAACTCCTTTGCTATAATAAAAATAATTTTAGTTAATCATATTGTACCATAAATAAAGCGTCATCCTGAACGAAGTGAAGGATCTTATTTTAGTTTAAAGATTCTTCGCTGATGTTCAGAATGACATTAGGTTGATTTTGCGGACATTGTACCACATCCAGGAGGTTCTTTATGCAATTCAGGACATTCCCCCCGATGGGAGAGAAAATATCTTTATTAGGCTTTGGTACCATGCGTCTCCCTGTAATGGAGAATGATGAAACGGTCATCGATGAGGCGGAAGCGATCCGCATGATACGCTACGCTATCGACAACGGCGTCAACTACATGGATACCGCATATATGTATCACGGAGGCGCTAGCGAAGTGGTTTTGGGAAAGGCCCTGAAGGACGGCTATCGCGAAAAGGTCTTCATCGCCGATAAAATGCCCATGTGGCTGGCAAAGAAGGCCGGAGGCTTTGAGGCTCTTTTCGAAGAGCAGTTCCGCCGTCTGGATGTGGATTATATCGACTTCTATTTAGTCCACAATCTCACGAAAAAGGGCTGGGAAATAACCAAAAGCAAAAACGTCATGTCATTTTTGGAAGAGATGAAAGCAAAAGGCCGCATCGGCAAGATCGGTTTTTCTTTCCACGACGAGCTTGACGTCTTCAAATATATCTTTGACGATTATCCCTGGGAGTTTTGTCAGATTCAGCTGAACTTTATGGATACGGAGTTTCAGGCGGGCATCGACGGATTGAAATACGCCGGAGAAAAAGGTGTTCCCGTTATCATTATGGAGCCTCTTAAAGGGGGCAAGCTGACCAAAGCCCTGCCGGAATCCGTGGAGGCCATGTGGGAGCGTTCTCCGGTAAAGCGTACACCGGCGGAATGGGCGCTGCGATGGGTGGCGGATTTTCCCGAGGTTCTCACGATTCTCAGCGGTATGAGCGAAATGTCCGAGGTGGAGGAAAATATCCGGATTCTCGGAGATGCGCTGCCGGAGCAGCTGACCGCCGAAGAACAGAAGCTGATAGCGGAGGTTTCAAAGGAATACAACAACTTGATAAAAGCATCCTGCACAGCTTGCAGGTACTGCCTGCCCTGCCCTGTGGGAATCGATATTCCCGAGGTTATGGACCTGTACAACCAGTGGCATATTTACCACGCTTTCCGGACTTCGAAGCGGGACTATAACTTTTTATCCGAGGGGCAAAGACCGTCGGATTGCACCGACTGTAAGGCCTGCGAGAGTCAATGCCCGCAGAGCCTGCCCATTTCCCGCATTATGAAGGAGATGAGCGCTCTCTTTGAGGGGTAGCACTCTCCTGTTGCAAAACTGAGCGATATATTAGTGCTATCTCAGTGAACGGAGGAAATCGTCAAAGTCCTCAAAATCGCTCTGAATGAAATCATAGAGAACGGGCTCCTTGAATTCATATTTTGCCGTGGGAAGCAGAAATGAGCTCAGGGGGCTTTTTTGCAGATTTTTTTCGATAGAGCGAATTTCATTAAGGCCGTAGGCGGCTACGATGAGCTGGCCGAAGTCGGAGACGTAATATAGGCCGTGAACGTCTTCGTTGAGGCGGAAGATGCTGGAGTTGACATGATCATTGGTTTTGTTGAACTCCATGAAAAGCCTGCCGTTGTCATGATTGGTCTGCAAAGCTGTGGTGACCATAGGTAAAAAGCCATTATCAAACTCCACGGGATCCGCCAGGATCTCATAGGTGGTAATAAACTCCGGGCGGTTCAGCATCATGGCCGCTTCCGCAGCTGAGATCCGGAAGGAGGACCGGCGGGAGGCCGACGCGATTTTGCCCTTGAAGACGGTTATCTCCAGCACGATAAGCTCATATTTTCCATCCGTATCCGTTACAGCCTCGCAAAGATATGAAGCAGTTCCCTTTTCATCCGTGTATTCCTCAATGGTATTTTTACATAAGGTGGCGGCCTTCTCTCCCGCCAGGGCTTTCGGATCGGTTCCCCCACGCGTCAGGTAGGCAGCTCCTTTCCAGTCACGGGCAAAGGTGCGCATGAGAAAATAGTGAATCAAATGATAGTCCGAGAGGATAGGTGTGCAAATCTTCCCGATAAGGGTCTCCGACTCTTCCCGGGATAGCAATATGGGTTCTCTTAACAGAACCTCATACTCTGAAATGGGTTCGGGAAGAGGAGTCTTGAGCTTTCTGCTTTCCGTCACGAAGGACTGCAGCAAATACAAAGCCTCCCGCTCGGTGACGGGGACTTTTTTGCCTCCGAGGCCGCCGATAATTCCCTGCTCAATAGTCTCCAGAGCAAAGGGATCGTTGCCCTGAAGGCTTTGATAGGTATCCAGACCGTATTCCTCCGCGTCGAAATAGAAAAACTGATAGAAGTCATCCGGGTCTTCCGGGGTGCGTATCTTCCAGTGAATGGAAAGGGCCAACACACCCATGAGCCGGGTATCCGTTACAAAGGCGGATACAAATCGCCCGTTTCCGAGGAAAGCACCGGGTGCATCCCCGGCGCCGCCTTTGATAATTTTAAAATCATGCTTTGTCAAATTCATACTCCATGGTTGGGTTGCTTCCCCTTTGTAAACCATTTATTACCTTGTCAACAGAGGGCAGCTATACATAGTATACCATAAAACAAGCTGTCATCCTGAACGATGTGAAGGATCTTTACAAAGATTTCTCGCCGACGTTCGGAATGATATATGTATCTTGATTTTAGGGATAGTATACCGTATTTTATGATAAATGTGTATGGTTTAATTCCGGGGACCATGGCTTACGCATGAAAAAACAGGCATTGAAGTTGAGGAACCTGCATACAATCGAAAATTTTGCTCACTTTGTCAACTCCTGCTTTTTCATGCGTAAACCCTGTCCTACGTCCT
>WPCH01007014.1_pt1 | contig 34504 bp, 27 predicted proteins | sample 5399881 | NCBI WGS metagenome assembly WPCH01 (sample SAMN12869468, study PRJNA574797) | sludge metagenome | isolation source: wastewater treatment of pH5 | place: China:Beijing | collected 2019-05-20
CCATACTCTTCCATGTAATGCTCGACAATAGCCGGCAATTCTTCATAGTATGAGTTGGCTGCTTCTTTTTCCTGGAAGAAAATATCCGGGTTCTGCGCTGTACCGCGCAGGCTCGGAGCATTAGGAGTCAGTCCGCGGTCACGGAAGGCCTGAACTGCATCCATATCAACCAGTCCTGCAACATCTTCGTAATCGTAGACTTCAATCTTCTGCATCTCATGCGAGGTGCGGAAGCCATCGAAAAAGTGGACAAAAGGAACACGGCCCTTAATAGCTGCTAAATGAGCTATAGCCCCCAAATCCAGAGACTCCTGAACGCTCGAGGACGCCAGGAGCGCAAAACCTGTTTGGCGCGCTGCCATAACGTCACTATGATCTCCGAAAATGGATAATGCGTGACCGGCAATGGAGCGGGCTGATACGTGGAAAACTCCGGGTAAGAGTTCGCCTGATATTTTATACATATTCGGAACCATCAATAAGAGTCCCTGTGAAGCTGTATATGTCGTCGTCAATGCACCCGCTGCCAATGAGCCATGAACGACCCCTGCTGCTCCCCCTTCGGATTGCATCTCTACTACATTGACTGTCTGGCCGAAGACATTCTTGCGGCCCTCTTGTGCCCACTTGTCAACCAAGTCCGCCATAGTGGAGGACGGCGTAATCGGATAGATACCTGCAACTTCCGTAAACGCGTAAGACGAATATGCAGCTGCTTCGTTTCCGTCCATTGTCATAAATTTTTTGTTTTTCTGCATCGATTTCTCCTTATCCTATACAGGTTACTCCTGCCTTTTATCCGCAAACATTATATCATTTATTTCCCGGCTGATTTTTTTATCAGCGATTTACCTGTCATTACTTCCGGCTGTTTAAGCCCCGCCAACTCAAGAATTGTGGGAGCCAGGTCAGCCAGTCTCCCATCCTCCAGTTCTATGTCGTCGACACCGGCCAAAATCAGTGGAACCGGATTGGAAGTATGTGCTGTCAAAGGACCGCCGTTTTTTCGATCAAACATGGATTCCGCGTTACCGTGATCCGCTGTGATCAAAGCAGCTCCTCCCCTTTCCAGAATCATCGGAATAAGTTCAGCCATAGCCTTATCCACTGTTTCCACCGCCGCGACCGCTGCCGAAAAAATTCCGCTATGGCCAACCATGTCGCAGTTGGCATAGTTCACGACATACAAATCATAATTATCTTCTTCTATCAGGGTGGCCAGGGCTGCTGTTAACTCCGGCGCGCTCATTTCGGGCTGCAAATCATAGGTCGCCACCTTAGGCGAGGGTATCAGTAGACGATCCTCACCGCTAAAGCTTTCTTCCCTGCCGCCGTTAAAAAAGAAAGTAACATGAGCATACTTTTCCGTCTCTGCTGCTCGCAGCTGTTTCAGGCCCGCCCGGGAAAATATTTCTCCCATACTCTCGGTCACATCTTCAGTTTCGAAAGCTATTCTCAAATTCTTAAAGCTGTTAAATTCGCTGTCGTATTCAGTCATGCTGACAAAATCAAGCTGACCTGGCTCCAGCAATGTTTCAAACTCAGTAAAGCTCTCGTCCATCAAAGCCCGTGTCAGTTCGCGGGCCCTGTCAGGCCTGAAGTTGAAGAATATAAAGCTGTCGCCAGATTCAAGCAAGGCGATGGGCTCTCCCTCAGCATCCACAATCTGGGCTGGAAGTAAAAATTCGTCAGTAACTCCATTGGCGTAAGATTCTCTGATATATTCCCCGGCAGACAAATTGCGCGGACCATCGTAATCTTTATCAGTCAGTGCACGATAGGCAATACGTACCCGCTCCCAGCGTTTGTCCCGGTCCATGGCATAGTAACGGCCTGACACTGAGGCTATCTTTCCGATCCCGTTCTTTTCAATGAATGACTCCAGCTCTTCTGTATAAGCTATACCGGATTCAGGCGGTGTATCCCGTCCGTCATAGAAAGCATGTACATAAACATTTTTCAGACCCAGTGTTTTCGCCATTTCCAGTAAGGCGTAGAGATGATTAATATGGCTATGCACGCCACCGTCGGATAGAAGTCCTGCCAAATGCAAGGCTTTCCCCTTGTCCCGGGCGGCAATCATTGCTGATTTGAGCGCTTCATTTTCATAAAAACTCTTGTCGTCTATTGCGAGGTTAATGCGCATTAAATCCTGGTAAACGATACGTCCCGCCCCTATATTGGTATGCCCTACCTCGGAATTACCCATCTGGCCTTCGGGCAGGCCGACATCAAGCCCACTGGTGTAAATCCTGCTTGATTTCCATTCAGTAAAGAGTTTATCCAAATAAGGAGTCCGGGCCGCTTTTACAGCGTTGCCCTCAGTTTCTGCAGATAAACCCCAGCCATCAAGCACGAATAAGGCCAATGGCCGATATTTTTGATCTGTCATAAATTCCCTCTCAAAGCGATCAGGCATTAGCGATCACAGCAAAAGCATCCGCTTTCAGTGATGCGCCTCCTACCAGTCCTCCATCAATAGCATCCGAAGCAAAGAGTTCGGCTGCGTTCTCATCATTTACTGAGCCGCCATAGAGTATCTTCACCCGTTCGACACAGTCTGCGGGATATTTTTGCTCCAGAAGTGTTCTAATAAAAGCACATGCTTCCTCAGCTTGATTTACCGTAGCGGTAACTCCAGTGCCAATCGCCCAGATCGGCTCATAGGCCACGATAATCTGCACCAATTTGTCCGCTGTGACAAATTCAAAGGCGGATTCAATCTGACGTGTCAAAACAGCCTCAGTCTCTCCGGCATTTCTTTCGTTGAGGGATTCACCGCAACAAAGTATCGGGCGTAAACCCCAGTTCAGTGCTGATTTGAGCATGTTCTGAATGCGTTCATCTGATTCGTTGTCCATAGCCCTACGTTCCGAATGGCCGATAAGAACATAGGGAACGTGCATTTTCGCCAGTGTCTCCATCGAAACACTGCCGGTATAGGCTCCGGAATCCGCTTCGTGCCCCGCCTGTGCAGCTATATGAATATTGCTGTAGGCGCCGGCCGTCAAAGCAGCGTCCAGGGCAGTATAGGGAACAGCCACAATTATTTGGGCCGGAGCATCTGCTAATTTTTGCTTTAGTTCTTCAATATAAGAGACTGCTTCTGACGGAACGCCCTTATTCATCTTCCAATTGCCTGCTGCGACTGTACGCCTGGGATCAAGATCCATCAGGCAATCAACACCGGGCAGAACACGCCCCTCCAGCATCTCCAGTGAAGCACCTCCACCTGTAGAGATGTGAGTCATACGCTGATCATCGCCGAATTGCTTTACAGCTGCTGCTGAATCACCACCGCCGATTATGGTTACAGCTTCCGCTTCAGCCATGGCAGTGGAAATAGCTTTAGTGCCCTCGGCGAAAGCCGGGAACTCAAATACACCCATGGGTCCGTTCCAGACAACAGTGCCGGAAGATTTAATAATCTCAGCAAATAGTTCTGCGGTCCGGGGTCCGATATCCAATCCTTCCCAATCTGCAGGAATCTCGTCACTGTTGACCAATCGTTTTTCCGCATCAGGAGAAAACTCTTTTGCTATGACCGTATCAACAGGCAAGCTCAGTCTTACACCTTTATCTTCAGCTTCTGCCATCAATTCCTTAGCCAGATCTATCTTATCGCTTTCGAGGAGAGATTTTCCGACCTCCCAGCCTTTTGCAGCCAGGAAAGTGTATGCCATGCCTCCACCGATAATCAGGTTGTCGACTTTGCCGAGCAAATGCCTGATAACACCAATCTTATCCGATACCTTCGCTCCGCCCATCACAGCAGTAAAAGGACGCTGCGGATTATCAACAGCATTGCCGATCATCTCCAATTCCTGTTGGATCAGGTAGCCGGAGACTCCGGGCAGGAAGCCTGCAACTCCGGCAGTTGAAGCGTGCGCCCGATGTGCTGTGCCGAAAGCGTCATTAACATAAATATCCGCTAAAGCAGCCAGACTGCGGGCAAACTCGGGGTCATTTTTAGTTTCTTCACTGTGGAAGCGGACATTTTCCAAAAGCATGACCTGACCATCTTCCAGACCGGCAGCTTTTTCTTTGGCATCAGTACCGATCACGTCAGCTGCCTGAATGACTTTAAGGTCCAGATGCTCTGAAAGGCGGTCAGCACATATTGCCAAGGACAATTTGCTGTCAACACCCTTGGGACGTCCAAGATGCGAAACCAGGATCAGGCGGGCTCCCCGTGACAAGAGGTTTTTAATTGTGGGCAAAGCTGCCACAATCCTCTGGTCATCAGTAATCTCACCTGTCTGTTTGTCGAGCGGAACGTTGAAATCCACCCGCATCAGTACACGTTTTCCCTGTACATCAATATCTTCATGCGTCATCTTTTTCATATTTGGCATAAATTACCCTTTCCTATCAGAATGGCTAAATATCAGTGTTTTTATACAGTATTATTTTCCCATATTTCTCAAAAATCTTTTGTACAAATCTACTCCTAAGATTTGACGCGGGACAGCACATAATCACGATAAAGAGCTGTTTCACGCGTATACATCACGTGGTGCGAGTCGTTCTCATCTTTGCCGTGATTATCAGATCCCTGGGTAACTATTAAATCCGACTCCCGCGCAAGCCTGTAAAACAAATATGCACTTTCCGGATCAACCATACCGTGAAAGGCTTCAATCCCGTGCAAACCGATGTTCTTGAGTTCTCTGAATATACCGCTCAAGCATTGTAAAGCTTCTTCATCATCAATGGAAACTGGACAGAATTTGTATTCGTGCGGATGTGCCAAAACAGCAATCCCTTCCGAGGCATTGATAATCCGCAGACATTCCCGGGCAGTAAAATGACGACGAGCAATATAGGCCGGTTTTCCCGGCACAAGCAATTTCTTAAAAGCTTCATTGCCACTTTTGAAATGACCGTCCTTGACCAGCTGACGAGCGAGGTGCACCCTGCCCCATACTTCATTTTCATCGTCCCCTTCTTCCGGACCGTCTATAGAAAGCTCATAGCCCAGCTTCAGGATCTGATCAAACATCTTTTGATTGCGTATTTTGCGTTCTTTCTGCAGGTCTGCAATAAAGCCGTACATCTCTACCGGTGGTTTTTCCGAAAAATAAGCCAAGAGATGAACATCCGCATCTGCAAAGCGTGTGCTGATTTCTATACCGGCAACAAAGACCGTTGCTTCCCTGCCTTCATTTTCTTTTACAAGCACTTTCTGTTCCGTCACAGCCTCAGCGATTCCGCCCAGGGTATCGTGATCTGTGATAGCTAGAGCGCGTAAGCGTGCTTTCCAGGCAGCCCTGACTACATCAGCAGGGCTTTGCAAACCATCGGAGTAGTGTGAATGTAGATGAAAATCGACACCACCATCAACAGTAGCCTGATCGAGAAAAGCAGCTAGTTTTTGCTGTTTGTCAGTCATTTTCTTCACGGCCTTTTCGTTCACTGATCAGGTAACGCGGTCTTTGCTTAACTTCGTTGTAAATTCGATCGATATACGTTCCGATTACGCCCAAACCAAGAAAAATACCGCCGCCGGTTAAAAGCTGGAGCAGTATGACCGTGGTAAAGCCTTCAACCGCATGTCCCTGAAAATAATTGACTGATGTTTGAACGGTAAGAATCAAAAAGAAAAAGATAAATATCCAGCCTACGATATTAATAATCTGCAGCGGCTTGGAAGAAAAAGCTGTAAGGGCATTACTGCCCAGGCGCATAAGCTTAAATACGCTCCACTTGCTCTTGCCGCTTTTACGCTCCTGAACTTCAAATTCAAATGTAATTCGGCGAAAACCAAGCCAGGCTGACAGTGCCCGATAAAAGGTTTCTTTCTCCGGAAGCTTGTTCCAGGCATCTATCACTTTGCGGTCAAGTAATTTATAGTCGGATGCATTTTTCAGATTGTAACCGGAAGCGAACTTGAATAATTTATAAAAGGTGTTAGCAGCAAATCTGGATAAGGCACCATCATTGCGTGCTGACTTGATGCCCTCAACGACATCATAGCCCTCCTGCCACAGCTCAACCATCTGCGGTATATGTCTGGGATCGTGCTGTAAATCACCGTCTATGGTAATGGCCGCATCCCCTCTCACCTCAGCAAGTCCGGCAGAAAGAGCTGCTTCCTTACCGAAATTGCGAGAAAGACGCAAAGCGTAGACCTGAGGATATTCATCTGCATATTGTGAAAGCAGTCTCCAGCTATTGTCACTGGATCCGTCATCAACACAGACTATCTCATAGCTTAAATTCAGCGAGTCCATGATGGGCACCACTGTTTGCAGAGTAGTCTCAATTTGTTTTTCTTCATTGTAAAAGGGAATCAATAAGGAAACTGCCGGCCGGTCAGTTTCTTTGTGTATCACTTCAGTCTGTTTTTCACCTAACATATATCACCTTGAATACCATATTTGCAGGCTTACAAAAATTACAGCAATCTCCAATCTTTCAATTGTTGTAATTTCCACTATACAGTATAAGCGAACTTTGGTGAATTTGTACGGATATTGATATCTTTCTTTCCGTCCAAAGGCGAAAGAAATCGCTCTTTGGACGGCTGAATTAATTTAGGGGTCCGGAACAACTTCCGGCGGAGCCTCTGTCGGCGCTTCTGTCGGTGCCTCCGTCGGCGCTGTCGTGGGTGCCGGTGTCGGAGGAGCAGTAGTAGGAGCTTCGGTCTCAGGTACAGTCTCAGTCGGAGGCAGGCTGGGCCCAAACTCTATTCTGCGGGCAACACTGGGATATCGGCTGTAGGTAAGGTATTGGCGGTCAAATTCAACACCATTCTTATAATAGACTTTGTAGGTCTCCCAGGTAGAGCCGACGATCGGAGAGAGAACTTGTTCAGACTCGCCCGGCTCTAACTTGGTATTCAGAACTTTTTGTGTTGTTGTAATAGGTGCCAAATCCCCGGTTTTTACTGAATCCATCTCGATAGTAACACCCTCAGGCAAGGGTTTGCCATATATCTTATAAACAAGATAACTTCCTGAAGTTTCAGCTACTATGGCCACAGGATAATCTGTATTATTCTTGAACTTGAAGTCAAAGCTGCCACCGTAAATCATGGCGTCCTGACCGAAATAATAGTAGTCACTCCTCATACCATGGTTATGTCTTTCCACAATCTCAAGATCGGATTTAACTACAGCCTGGAACAGGGTTGTACTTGGCTGGCAGAGACCTCCGCCGATAACATCGATATAGGTACCGCCCACAATGGCACTGCCTGACATAAAGCCTGCCTGAGTCGTAATCGGTCCCAAACCGACGAGATAGGAGTAAGTTTCACCGGGTTGTACTACCTGGCCGGTCATCTTTTCGGCAGCAACAATCAGATTGTAATTGCGGTCAGCCTGCCAGGATCCATAAATAGGAGTGCTGGCCTGGGCAACAAGTCCGGTATTGCTATGGATCATGCTTGCTGTCATTTCCGGCTGTTTTTCTTCAAGTTTAAGTGTAATTCCTCCCTGAAATTCGTCCTGTTGTAGAAGTTTATGGAGGTCTTTGATTGCAGCTGAAATATCTGCTTCCAGTCCGACTTTTCCGTTTTCTACTTCAAAACGTAAAGTTGTTGTGTTAAAACCGGTTGCTTTAGCTTCAGTAAATACAGGAAGCACATCCGACAACTTCTTCTGCAGTGAATACTTCATGACTGCTTCGTCGAAATCACCGTTCAGATCTATGTGGAAGCTTTCCTTTTCTATCGCAGAGATAACCTGATGACGAAGAATCAGATCCAACTCATCATTATAATGTTCACTTGAACGGCCGATCGACCAGGCCTTTTCCAAAGCTGAAAAAGTGTCGAAATTGTATGCCAGATCTTCAGCAGACAGAGTGAACTTCTCGTTTTTTGCCTTTACCGTGATCTCAATTTCATCACGCAAACGCTCAGCCTCTTCTGTCAGAATATCACTTGCTTCCTGAGCTGTAAGCCCGGACATATCAATACCTGCGATAAAAATACCCGGAAAGATAACCTCTTTCGACAAGGCCAGCCTTGCCGCCTGTAACTCTGCTTCAGTCCATGCCTCTGCCTGAGGCAGTGTAGAATCGGATGGATTGATGGAGATTGCCGGATCCTCCGGCTTAATATCGCGATTGAACAGGCTGTTAATAGCAAAAACAATTAAGATAGCCGCCACGAGAACACCGGCTGTAATAAGCATAATGCGCTGACGTTTTTTATCGTCCGCCGCTTTCTTCTCCATGGCATCCCGGGAGCCTGTTTTCTGTGCGGACGCCTTTCGGGCGGACACACTCTGGCCTGCAGCTTGCCTGGCAGTCACATCCTGGTTAACTGCTCTGGAAGTTGCTGCATTTTGGGCAGCCTGATTCTGAGTGGCTGCTTTCCTGGGAGCAGGCTTCTGTAAAGTCGGCTTCTGAACAGATGACTGTCGGGACAGCTGGGCCTGAGCTTTGGCTTTAGCAATTGCTTCTTCCGTTTTGCCGGCTGCAGCAAGTTCACCGGCAGCTTTAAGGGGAGGTTCAGCTTTGACGACAGGTTCAGCTTTAACAACAGCTTCCCGCGGCTGTAAATAATCGACACGAAGGTTTTTACCGGTGTACTGGAGTTTTTCCGGATAATTTTCCTGTTCGCCGGCCTTGCTATGCGTACGCTGAAGCTTAGGTGCAGGACGCATTTTATTTGCCTGAATATTCTCGTTTTTGTTTTGATTTGGATTATCTTGAGTTGTCATCAAATAATTACTCCGAAAAATGGACGTGTTCTATCAGAGCACGTCCATCCTCTGTATGTTTCCGGGCAAGCTTAGAAAATACGCTTGACAAGTCTGACAGGTGAGTAAGCATTACGATCATATAGTGACTCATATCTTACAGTCTGTCCCGGTTGTGGTGAATGTATCATTTGACCGTTACCAACATAAATACCCACGTGAGTATAGTTGGAGTTAGGTGAGGTGTAAACATTATTAAAGAACACCAAGTCTCCCGGAAGCAGCGTGGCTTCATAATTACTGGTTGAGAAGGAAATTGACTGATAGTTTGAACGGGCCTGGCTATTGGATCCATGGTATAAATAGACACCCATTCTTCCATAGACATACTTTGTCAAACCGGAACAATCTACTCCGTTCGCCGATGCGCCTGCATAGACGTAGGGTACACCTAAAAGTTGTTTGGCGTATTCAACTACCTGCTGACCCTGACTCGTCGCTTGGGGCGGGGTACTTTCAATCACAATCACTTCTGTCTGGAAGAGACTGTTATCTACAAAGCCTATCTGGCCGTTAGCTGTCTTAACCTTAGTCCACACGTCATTGGTTGATATCCTCTCTACCGCAGCCCCATAGTAGAGGGTATCTACTATTAGTGATGAAGTATTAGGCTCTGAGCGCAGGTTGGCTGCACTTGTCTTTATGTAGACTGTGCCACTGATATCTCTGAAAGTAGAGTTGCTCGGAGGCGGTGTGGTCTCAGTAGGTGTCGTAGTGGTACCGGTTGACGATGACGGGGGAGCCGGTACCACTACGGTCAGGAATTCGTTCAAAACGTAACCCTCTACGCCGGCTGAGTTCTTGATACGGGACCAGGTACCATCCGTTTCAATCTGCAAAACTTGCTCGTCTTTACGTGCCTGTCCGATAACTTCACTGTCCGTATTGGCTTCAGCGCGAATATTGCTGACACTGACTGATATATACTGATTGCGGTTGGTTGTAGCAAAAGGTGTTATCGGTGCACTTTCACGTAGGAGGTCATTGCGGACATAGCCTTGCAATCCGTCTGAGGCTTCAACTTTAGACCAGCTGCCGTCAGTAGATATCTGAAGCACTCTGTCATCCATGGCCAGAACACCGATCTGTTCCGAATCAGCTGTTGCTTCCTCACGCATATAAACAACAGGATAGTCAACGTAACGCACAGCATTTGTTTCCATTACCAGTCTGGTGCGTTCAACTTTGCGGGTACCGAAAAGTTCGTTCATCATATAGCCTGAGAGTCCGGTTTCAGTTCTTACCAGAGACCACTCAGACCCAGCCTCAACTATCGTCAGCGGTGTGCCCTTGAAGCCAAATCCGATAATGTCATAAGTCGTTCCTGCACCGGAACGGATATAAGCCTGACCGACCTGAACATACATGGTCATGCCGGGAACAATAGCTTCTGAAAGCTCGGTTGACACCAGATCCTTATGAACGTAACCCCTCAATCCGCCATCAGTTTTAATCTCGATGAAATCGTTCTTCTCACCGATTTTCCCCACCTTCTGGTTCAAGGAAAGTTGGCCGATTATGTCGGAACCCGTTGAAGCGTCCTCGCGCACATTGACGGCGCTGCCGGCGATGTAGAGATATTCCGTGATTGTGATCTCTTCCGTTTCTTCCGGAGTCATCACTACTACATTTGGCGCACCGGGCTCAGTCTCCTTCTCAGGAGCAGCTGTAGGATCAGGTGTAGGTTCGGTAGTTGGAGCTTTTGTTTCTACCGGTTCATCAATCTCAGGCAAAACGGGATTATCGCGCTGAATTCGCCCGATATTATCCTGCATTTCAACCGGATTTTCATTGCGGAATTTTTCGTCCGATACTGATTTTGAGTCTGTAATGATTTTTACTACAAAAACTGATACTAAAAGAACGAAGGCGATAACAGGGACCGCAACTGATGCCAATTTACCACCGTTAAAGTTTGCCGAAAAATAGCTGCGCAACTTGCGTCGGGCACGCCCGGCCGGTCGTTTTTTCTTCAAATCATAAGTCTCAAAGGGATCTTCGTTATGTCTACGATGTAAAGCCATCTCAACCTCGAATTCATTTCCGGTCATGCGAAAACGTATTATGGTAAATAAAAATACCACCGCTTATCGCTAAATCGGTTTTTAAAAGTATAACAGCTCTTATCTTCTGCTGCAATTAAAAGGCCTCTCGATTTCATTACAAGATAGTGTCATTCGGTGTCAAAATTGTGACTAATCTTGAAAAAATCTTCAATATTTCTATTAACAACAAAAAAACAGTCGCTTAGGGTATTCTCCCTGTTAAAGTTCCGGTGCAGGTAATGAAATGTCGAATATCCTTTCCAGGTTTGCCCTCGGACCGATATCATCCGGATAAAACTGCGCAGCCTGATACATGTAAAGTGACGGTATTTCGTTGCCCTCAATCAGAAGCGGGCCATGCTCGTTGAGCGTAATATCCCAGCCGACATAAGCCTGCTCAGGCACAATTTGAGCCAGCTCACGCACATATTCCTGAACCTGGTCAAACATCGGAATTTGAAAACCGACAAACTTCGCTCCTGTCACCGGATGCTCTGCCACATAGCGACGACTGGGTTTGAAAGTCACGCAGGGGTACATCAGCTCTCCCTGATCGGAAATTGCAGTATATCCGCCCCCACGGGAGATATTGTCAACAATAGGGTCGTGCATGGCAGTGCGCAACCTGTTGTAAAGCACTACTACACTTCCGTCTTTTTGCAGAACCGTACCGATCCTGAGTGAGCAGAGTGAAGTAGGCGAAACGGGCCGCATCGCCTCATGCAAAATAACCTCCTCTTCCAGAATGGTTTGTTCTTTAGCCAGCAGCTCCTGATACAATTGTTGCAAATCAGTAGACTCGTTTCTTTCAATACGGCTGACTCCGGCTCCGCCATGACCTGTCGGAATTTTGGCAAAAAAGACCTTATGTTTGTACGCAAAGTCCATAAAATCACTTTCTGAGCACTTGCATAAGTCTAAATAATCCCGTCTCAGATATTGGCCGAACTTCTCATTGAACAAAGATTTGTCGCGGAAAAGCGCCCTTGATTCAGGTGTCGAGCTACCCAGAACCAAACGCTTGTTATCATAATACTCAGAGCCGAAATTTGCTCTCAGCTTAGGGTCGGTGATGCGATCAAACTCGTAGAGTGAATACTCCGCCCATGTATAGCCACCGCGCTTATACATGCGTGTCTGATCCAAGAGCAGGTCAAAAAAACCACGCCCCGAGTCCTTTTTAAGCTGACGGGTCGATTTAATCAAAGTTTTCCAATCAGCAGTAAAAACTTTTGATATTTTTGAAAAAATACTCATGTATTTTACCTCTCAAAGTATGTTAAAAAACTAACACAACAAGATATCAGCTATCAGCAAGTAATTTTAGCACAAGCAGGCAAATGGCGAGCAGGTCCGCAGCACCTCCGGCGCTGTAATTCTTTTTTCTGAAATAGTCAGACCATAAAGAGATATATGAAATGACAGCGGTCTCGGCTCTTACAATATTGTCCAGACATCGGGGCGAAAGCGCGTCTGCAGCTAATAGTTCCGTATTGACGCCGGTTTTTTTGTCGCCTGTTAAATTGTTTGGCAGTTGGTCCGGGCACTGTCCCCCCGTCTGAGCCATAGTATGGAAAAAATCTGCCAGCCCACGCCGAATCTTCTCTGCTTCCTGCAGACCGGCCCGCTTAATCAAAGTAGTATCCTCAGTTGCTGCCAGTAAAAGCAGCAGCGTCACTGCAGAAGCTTCGTTCCTGGCCATTTTCCTTTCCTCCAGACCGCGATAAAAAGGCAAGGCCAGCTGAAAAACGCTGGCAATCCCGCCGGCAGCTTCACCACGAACTCCTGAAATGCCAAATCTTCGCCTGATGCGCTCACCTGCTGTCTCCACGGCCTCGGGATATGAAAGATGAATATCCTGTAAAGCAAGAGCCCAGCGGCTTATTTCCTGTTGCCAGCTTTTGATCAGTCCCCCTTCGTTTTCTGCATCAATACTTGCATCGAAAGTCAGTGGGTCCATTGCAAGTGAAGCAGCTGTAGCCAGGACCAGACCGCTCAGGTAGATAAAACCTTTTTGTGTGTTCACCCCGCCTGTAGCAGCAAACATCTGTCTTTCAGCCCTCAGCCCCTCTTGCTTAAGCTCAGCGAGCTTCATGAAAAACTCTCTGTCCCGGTCTTCATCCTCGATTTGTTCAGAAACAGCATCCCTGAACAGGGCCACTTGCAGACCGCAGCTTGCAGCAGCCCGAAAATAGTCGGCCAAAGCGGCAATACTGTCCGCATAAGTAAAGCGATCCATATCATCATGTGAACCGGCGTCGGCTCCTGTCACCAATCCCGGTTTAGGTGCAACCAACAGTTCCGCTATCGCCGCAGACAAAGCCGCTGTCTGCATCCGCCTGCCCAGCAGTTCAAAGAGGCCTTCTGTCTGGAACTGCCTGATCAGCTCCTGCAGTTCTTCTGTTGAGTGTCTCTGCGAACGGCTGCAGGCATGTGCTTCCTCGGCGCAAATCAGGCAGCGACGCTCAGGCTGTTGAAGTCGGGCACGTGAGAGCAGGTCAGATCCGGACAGGTAAAGATCCAGATCAAGCACCCGGGACCAATCATATTCTTCCTCCATGCTAATAAGGAACTTTTTTAAAAAAAGAGGATCTGTTCCGGAAGTGAACAGGAAGAAATAAGCATCGCCGGCAGGATCGATCAAAGCCTCTTCGTGGGCAATAAGTAGATTCTGACCCTTGAACTGCTTTCGCAGATAAGAACAGTATTCGCGCAAAAAGCTGCGTGACAGTTTCGTTGTTTTTACAGACCCCGGCATCAACAGGGTGACAGTCAGCAGGCAGGAGCCGGCTTCAGAAAGAAGGTCGCTGCGCCTGGCAGCACGTCGGTCACGGGCTTGCAAAACGTCCGGCAAGTCTACCGCCGCAAACAGGCTGTGATCTTCTCTCCACCGTGCTTCCTGCATTTGAATCTAATTATCTGCTTCTCTGAAAGTGGCACTCACATCCGTTGACAGCAGCTTATTCAGCTGAGACAGCTTGTAATCACTGTCAACATTAACCAAGCCGATCATTTGATACTCACCTGAGATCGGATCAACAACAAATTCGGGGTAAATATGGAAATTTTTGACGCCGCCGGTGCTCTTCATATGCAGGCGGGGGCCTGTGCAATAATGGCGCTGATCGCCAATCATGACATGGGTATCATCAATGTATGAGATCGGAAGGTCCTGATCGATTAGGTTCTGAACTTCTCTTTCAACCCTCTTCAGATCAAGATCGGGTTTGTCGTGGAAGGTCAGAAGAAAGCCGGAACGAACGTCGGAATGTTCATAATGAAAAACCCGATGATCAATCAGACTGAACTCTGTCAGATCTTCCGCTGTATGGACCATGCGCCTGGTCGGAAAAGACTGGAAGACAATGTCTCTGATGTAATCAGGTTCCGGACCGAAGATGCTTGGGCGGGTGATAATTATTTCTTCGCCTACTCCGAGCATCAGATGTGCATTCATATCCAGATGAGGATAAATCAGGTCGAAGTGTTCCACAATTACACGTTTCTTGCGGCTGACGGCTTCCATGATCGCAGCCGCAAGTTCATAGGGCTGATAGAAAGCCATTTCGAAACGTATATCAACATGATATGTATGAGGTGTGAAAAAACCCGTGTCGTCCAAATTCATCAAAGGCAAGGGACGGACATTGACTCCTTCGTCGTCATTGGTCAGCTCCAGACCGGGGAACATGCCTTTAATCAGGATGCTCTTACCTGATCCACTCTCCCCGATCACACCGATCAGGCGATCATACGGCGAAAGATACATCTGTGCAATCTGGGCACCCTGGTCCGCCAGTCTGGCCGCCCCCCGCGGGCACAGCAAAACACTGTACAAATGGCTTTTCTGCATACGTAATGAAAATGACATAAATGCCTCCGATATTCTTTCAATGCGATCATCCAAACACACGGGCAGATGACCGCCTTATTTTGCTTTCTATTATTTTAGCAGTAATCAGTTATTTGATCGACATAGTGAGGGATCAAGTCAAGATTGAGATATCGCCTTCACAAAGTCTCATCGGCTTGTCACATTTATTTCCACCGAGTCTCTATGTTTCAACTTTTAATGCTATAAAATAAGTCTAGTTACATATAGATGGAAAGGTTTTCCGGAGTTAATAATGGATAAAAAGAAAATTTACATAGTAAGTGGTGCTTCGGGCCATTTAGGCAACACAGTGGTGCGCAAGCTTTTGCAAAAAGGTGAAAGTGTGCGCTGTCTGATTATGGAAGCTGAACGTCCTGAAGCCCTTCAGGGACTCAACTGCGAGATTTATACCGGTGATATAACCCTGCCCTGGACTCTGCCCGCAGTATTTTCAGGTCTGGAAGACAAGGAAATAATCGTCCTGCATCTGGCCAGTATGATTTCTATTGCCTCAAAAGATGATCCTCGTATGACAAAAACTAATGTTGAGGGTACTCAGAACATGATCGACATGGCGCGCAAGTACAATGCCAAACGTTTCCTCTACTGCAGTTCAGTTCATGCTATTCCTGAGAAGAAATTTAATGCTCCGATCAGTGAAGTTAATTGCTTCAATGCTGATTGGGTTAAGGGAGCCTATGCAAAAACCAAGGCTACAGCAACAGAAAAGGTCCTGCAAGCAGGACGTGAAGGTCTGGATGTTGTAGTTGTACACCCTTCAGGCATAATCGGTCCTAACGATTACCTGAATGGACGTCTGGTGCAGGTCTTGCTGGACTTCACCGACAAACGTCTTAACACTCTGGTTAAGGGCGGTTACGATATGGTTGATGTACGGGATGCTGCTGATGGCCTGATTGCTGCGGCTGAAAAGGGTCGTTCCGGCGAAACCTACATCCTGAGTAATGAAGTTCATTCTATAAGTGAGCTCTTAAATATAGCCGCTAAATACAGTGGCAGGAAGCCAATCCGTCAGATGGCACCATTCAAACTGGTCAAGCTGCTGGCTCCACTATTTGAATTTTGGGGCAAACTGACAAAGAAACGTCCGCTCTTCACCCCCTATGCACTTTATTCTCTGGAGAGCAACTCGAATTTTTCCAATGAAAAAGCCCGGCGCGAATTAGGTTTTTCTCCGCGGCCTTTCGAAGAAACAGTCGCCGACACTATGTCTTTCCTGGAGGCCAACAATCGTTTCCGCTACCGGCTTAAACAGGCAAAAGCTGGAGGGCGGAGCTAGGTCGCCAGCTCATAAATCAGATCCAGAATCTCACCATCACGAGACCGTACAATTCCGACTGTGCGGTCTTTTCTTTTGATTGACCGGGGAACACCGCAGATTCCTTCTGCCCTGGTCTTTAATTCTTCAATTTCAAAGAGTGGCAGTCCGGCATCCTGAAAGCGCCCTTTCAGGTCTGCCCGACGGGGATTGACTGCAATACCATATTGCGTCAGCAGGACATCGACATCCGTTCCCGGTGTTGAAATACAAGCTGTCCGATCCACAATCAGGGGAAGTCTGGCCCTGAACAAAGGTGCTATGATCATCGACATAAAAGACTCGGCCGCTGTATCACTATGCCCGCCTGAGCCGCCCATGATAAGGCCATTGGAATCCGTATGTACATTAACGTTAAAATCGAGGTCTATTTCCGTTGCTCCCAAAATCACCACATCCAGATGCCGGGCTACATTGCTCTTGGCCTCCGGACTGGCATAACGCGAAGCGCTGATTTCTATATGGCGGTCATCCCGGGCGATAGATTCAACTGCTGCCCGGTCAAAGCACTGGACATCAAGCAGGTTTTTAAACAGACCGGCCCTTAACATTTCAACCAGCATGCCGGTAATACCGCCTGAAGCGAAGCTGCCTTTAATACCTTCGCTTATCATGCGTTCGCTCAGGCCCTGAGCCACCGCCAGTGAAGCTCCTCCGGCACCGGTCTGGAAAGAAAGACCATCACGAAGAAGGCCGGAAGCTGCAATGGCATCAACGGCCAGGTCGGCCATGAGCAAGCCGATCGGGTCGCGGGTAACCCGGGTTGTGCCCGAAACGATTTTTTCAGGATCGCCGATCGAATCAACAAAGACGACGGCGTCAACCCGGCTTTCATCAATCGAGCTCCTCTGCAGAGGATAGGCTGACTTCTGATCGCTGATTACAACAACATAATCAGCCTTATCTGCGTCTGCCATGGCATAGCCGATGGAACCGAAAGCGGATTTACCGCTTAAGCCGTTGCAGTTGCCGGCCTGGTCAGCATTTGACGCAGCAATAAAGGCGACATCGATATGGGCGTCACCGCGGTAAAGGTCAGCCGGACGGCCGCCGTGACTGCGGAAAATTACCGGTTTTTTGAGAAGACCCCGGCTGATGTCTTCGCCCAGAACTACATCCATATAGTTACACTCAATGCCGCTCACCACTCCCCGGCGGATGTGCTCCAGCAGCGGTTTATGACAGGAAAAAAACGCACTCGCATTTACCGTAAGATCTTTATAACCCAGTTCTGCAATAACGGCCATCACCATGTTTAAAACGAAATCCCCATTACGCAGATGATGATGAAAGGACACCGTCATACCGTCTTCAAGAGGCGACGCCTTAATGGCACTTTTAATATCGCTATATTCTTTACTCAGCATCTGCAACCTCCCCTGCCTCTATCAGCAGACCGACAGCCCTGGCAATTTCCAGCGTTTTTTCTGCCTGCTCAACAACAGGCTTGTCTATCATTTTGCCCCGCAGGGACACCGCGGCTATGCCTGACCTGAGTCCTGCTTCCATAGCTTTAATTACTTCCAGGGCATATTCAATCTCGGCTCCGGTCGGAGTGAAAGCCTGGTGTATGCCCTTCAAATGCTGAGGTGAGATAGCCAGTTTTCCGCTGAAGCCTAGTGATTTTGCCAGAAGAGCATCTTCCAGCAAACCGGCTTTATCGTGAGCATCGGTAAAGGGTGTATCGATTGCCTCTATGCCTGCTGCACGCGCGGCTATGATTAAACGCTGCCTGCTATAGAGCAACTCCTTGCCTTCCCTGCTCCTCGAACAACCGAGATCGACGGCCAGATCCTCGCCACCTAAAGCCAGAGCGACAACTCTGCCTGTAGCACAGGCAGATTCGTAAGCGAACTCAATACCTGCAGCCGTTTCCAGAAGTGGCATCAGCTTTATTCTTCCCGGCTCTATTCCGGCCTCTCTTTCGATCTTGTCCAGTAAGTCATCAATTTCTCTGAGCAAAGCTGATCCGGCTGTTTTGGGCGGCATTATAGTGTCCGCCCCTGCGAGAACGACAGCCCTGATATCTTTTTCGCGCAGATTTCTATCATCGTTAATTCTCACGATTTTTTCGCGGTCGCCAAAATCAAGATGTCGTAAAGCGGAAGCGACCAGGTTTCTGGCACTGTCTTTCTCATCTGCTGCCACGGCATCTTCCAGGTCAAAAATCAGGGCATCAGCCGGCAACACTGTTCCGTTTTGTACAAGAGAGGCCTGGTTGCCAGGTAAGAATAAGAGTGAACGCCGCATTTTTTCCTCCTAATCAATTGAGCGCTCAAGCGCTGTCTCCAGCCGGGCACGTATTGTACAATCCAAAGCACCACGGTCAATTAATTCTATCTCTGCAGCGGTGACGCCCCGATCTGCCAGAACTTCAGCTACAGTCTGCCGGATTGCCTCGCCATATTGCTCCAGTACGGGAGATTTTATTTCAAGAGTCAGTACTTCCGCCGGCCGCACACGCACCATGACATCACTGGACTCAAGGCTTCCGGCTACTGCCATCTTGCTCGGGTTCATCTAGGACTCCTTTCTCCGGCCTGCGCGACGCAAAGCCAGAACATCCTGCATTTCGTTATAAACAATCATCAGTCCTTCATCAACACCCATACCCGGTTTGGCTAAGATCTGATCCGGCCGGGTAGCCATTGCGACTTGTGTGCAAATCTGAGCTGAGCGGATCGTCTCATTGCAGGTTCCGCCCTGGTAGGCTTTGACACCGTTCTCCTTGCAGAAAAGAGTGGCCTCGATTGTCTTGTGCAAGCCACCGAGATCCGGCGTTTTTATCTGAATCATGTGTCCGGCTCCGGCTTTAACGAAGTCAACCACATCCTCATAGGTGTTGCACCATTCATCAGCTACCAGTTCAACGTCAATACCCCGTTCATTGACCAGGGAGGTCAGGGCTGCCAGATCTTTTATCGTTTCAGCCTTACTGCCTGCATCCATCGGACCTTCGATCCGAAGTTTAAAGGGTCTGGCTGCGGCCACTAAAGTCTCCAGATAATCTGCCATACCCTCATAGTTGTCATCGCCGAAAGCCTGACCGATGGTGCCGTAGACATCAATATGCAAAATAGGATTATAGTCCGGGTCCAGCCTGAAGTTTTGGATGCGGTCTCTCAGCCATTCAAGATATTCCAGAAGCAATTCCCCCTTTTCCCCGAGCTTGTCCTTGACATTGTTGATCAAAGCATGGGGCAAAACATCTGCCTGTTTGATGATCATCTTGTCCGCGTTTTCATAGCGGCTGTCTCCGGACTGGCAGAAAATCGGAATAGCCTCCGTGCTTACTTCCAAACCGTACTCATCTGCTACGACTTCGCAGATCATGCGTTTACCGGTCTTGGCCAGGGCATCCAGCAAGACCTGAGACAGCCCGTAACGAATAGCCGTATGCAGCCTTTTTCCATCAGACGTGTGAAAGCTTTCCACCTCTTCCATCATCTCACGGAAAGTTCCCAGTTCCCTGCCTTCAAGAAGAGGTGCGATTTCCTTTTCAATCAAAGGAATGAAATCAGAAGCCAAAAAAAGCGGATCCCGCCCACCGGCTCCTGAATATTGAACTGCAGCACAATCGCCGAAAGCAAGCTGTCCATCATCAAGGATCAGCATGAGAGTAACTGATTCACCTGCTTGTCTGACTGAAGTAAATCCTTCTGTTGCCGGGTCACCGATATAAATGGTTCCGTCCACGTGCGCGCCGGCCTTAATTGCCTTCTGATCATCAAAATAGAATCCGGTTCTGCCCGGTGCACATACTAATTGCTTAATTTTCATATTTTTCTCCTGCTTCACTTATTTAGGTCTGCCGACCAGTCTGCCTTTGCTGATGGCGTAGACGTCATCAATAACCATCTGGAATGAAGCTTCACGGTTTTCATATCGTGCACGTCCGCGCATCTTCTCCTCATGGAACTCTTTCAGCTCCGCAGTCAGCGGAATATTGCCTGCGTGGAAGAGTCTGATCGCTCCTTCGTTATCACGTGCAGGAAGCATCTTGCCGGCGTTGTAGCGACTGGGTGCAAAGGGAATATCCAGCACGCCTGAGCCGACAGCTATAATCACGCCCTTGGCCAGGTCGCCCCCACCTAGTTCGATGACTTTGTCGACAACACAGCGGGTTTCCGCCGCGATAATTACTTTTTCATCCTTCAGGCTGTATGTATCAAGATGTTGGTCACCCAGCATATTGATGGTTTGTTTGGTACAGAGTAAACCTGCAGCATTTGCTTCCTTAGTTGGCACACCGACGGCTTCATGTGGCGTCTTGACAATTACCTTGGTCGCATGTGAAAGAGCCGCTACTACGCTGCCCCAGGATATAACCGCGAAAGCTTTAGCCTCATCGTCGGGAAAGCCACCCATCCATTGGTGGAGCACTGTGGTGACTTCAGTATCACCATGGCCGTACTTGCGCAAATACTCTTCTGTCAAGCTCTGCAGAGTCTGAAGGGCCGCTACATCCTGAACCAGGTTTCCGCACTGCCCGTAACCGACAGTTATATTTTTTACGCCCTGTTCAGCTGCTAGCAGGCTTTCAATAATTGCCACACTGTGAGAAATGAAAGGGGGAACCAGTGTCCCCGTCAAAGGCCCGTAGGGTTCACGGTTGATCGGGCAGCCTGCCTCTTCGTAAATTCCGGTCAGACGGTCAACGTACTGCCAGTCACGAATTGTCGTCTCCAGAGAAACATCCTTGGCGTAAGGAATATTGTAGGAAATCCCGCCGCCCTCGAAGCTGGTAAAACCTCCGGCATAGCTGATCTCAGCTAACAGTCGTGCATCCGGAGTGCCGTGGCGCACCTGGATGGGTTTGTCCAAAGAGTCGATCAATTGCCTGCAGCCGGCGACACCATGGTTTACGGCTGGAAAACCGTTAAGCATGGATTTATTGCTTCTCACCGATTCAGTAATGCCGACCTCTGCTTCCTTATAGCGGTTTTGGCGGGTATAGCTATCGATGGTTGTTGGCAACAAATCTGCATCACCCTCGTCTTGCAAGTATTGAAGCAGTTGGATTTGGTCCTGAATCAAAGGCACACCGGCACGGGGCTGAGTCAGGGTCTGGCCCGCCTCTTTAGCCTTATTCAGAATGTAACTGAAGTTCTTCTTCTGAGGCAGGCTTTTGTGGTAAGTCAGAGCTTTATCCAGATCAACATCTTTGCCGGTTGGCCACTGGGTCAGAACATCTTTTCTGATATTCTCGAATTCGTCCCGTGTCAATTTTTTATTTTGTAATTCTTGCATTTTTTACCTCTCGATTAAGATAAGTGCTTATTCCGTTGAATCAATCTATTCTTGTGAAGAAATCTCTCCGATATCTTCCAGTTCCCTTTTCATAATTCTTAAAGCGATATCAGCCTCTTTTTCCGCCAGAACACCCATTGCTGACAGAATATATTTGCTGTCACGCCAAACCCGTGCCCTAAGCGGGCGCAATGATGTCGGCACAGCATTGCTATATAGTGCAGCTCCGGCAATCTTTAACGGGTCTCCTGCGTGAATGAGAGCTCCGCCGCTTAGAACAATCTGCTCCAATGAGCGCAAGTCCTTACCGGTCTGTAGATATGCCAGACCTGTGCTGGTGTATACCTCTAGCAGTTTGCCACTGTGACGCTGACTTGCCACATCAACCGCTGCCATGGCCAAAGCCAGCTCAAAAGCTTCTTCTTCACTTCCTCTGGGAATAACATCTTTTTCGCTGCTGAAACACTCAACTAATTCGGTCAGCCTGGTCTCTGACAGGCCGCTTAGTCCGGCCAGATTCTTTAGGCCCAGTTCAGCTATGATGCCGTCGATACTGTAACGCATGCCAATATCACCTTCAACTGTGCGTTTGACATAAGGTTCAGGCAAGCCCTTCAGCATGACCTTGATATCCTGAGGCGAACCGTCTGCAATAGAGTAGATATCCGTGGTGGCACCGCCAACGTCTATACCAAGTAAAGGGCCGATCCCATCCTCCGTTCCGGTGCCTTCGGCCAGCAGCTTCATAGCTGAAAGCATAGCTGATGGTGTAGGCATCAGAATTCCTGACAGCAGATTTTGTGCTTCAGTCAGACCCTTGGCTTCAATTATTTGTGTAAGAAAAAGGTTGCGAATTTCCTTCTGCACTGTCTCCGTCTGCAGTTCACCGAACTTTGGCATTACATTTGGACAGACAGTCAGAGGGAAATCACGGAGTATTTCCTCACACTCGTCAAGAGCGCTGCGATTGCCTGCGTAAATAATGGGAAAGCGTACCTTTAGCCCCGCAAGTTTCTCGGCATTGCCGACAATGCAATCCCTGTTGCCGCCATCTGTCCCGCCGACCAACAAAAATATATCAGGCTTGTTTCCCTCAATCAGTGTCAGATCCTGTCTGGTTAATTCATATGAGAAAACCTGTTCAATCTTTGCTCCTGCGCCGAGCGCAGCCATGCGTGCCGCTTCAGCAGTCAGCTCCGGCACCAGACCTGACACATGCATGCGTAAACCGCCGGCAGCGGAAGAACAGGCCAGAATATCGTCATATTCCTGAGGACCGATTTTAGCCTCCAGCTCTTTCATCGCCTCCTGCAGGCCTATATTGATATCCGTTTCAACGGTAGTGAAGGCCGTCGCAGATCCTAGCAAGGCCTCATTTTCCAGCGAAACCGCAGTCAGCTTAGTCCAGGTGCTGCCGAAATCAATAAGAAGTACGGCTCCCATTTATTTTACTCCAAGGTCAGACTTGAGCCATTTCAGAGTTTCTTCCGGTGGTGTGCTAGGCGGGAAAACGCGGTCAAAGCCCATATCCTTAAAGCGCTTCTCCACCTCTATGAAATCCTGCTTGCCGACAACGATATTACCGCCTACATAGAGCAGTATGTCTGCCAGACCCGCCTCGTCGAGTTTCTGGCGCAAACCACGACAATCCAGCTCAGCGTGGCCATAAAGAGAGGAGACTACAACAGCATCAGCATCAGTCTCAACTGCTGCGTTTACATATTCCTCTTGTGACACCATTACTCCCAGATTAGTTACATCAAAACCTGCCTGGCTGAAAGCGTATTCCAGAATGCGGATTCCTACCGCATGTACATCTGCGCCGATTACGCCGATCACCAGTTTTTTGCCGTTTTTTTCTGCCATTATTTATCCTCCATTATTTATATGGGTACGCAGTTCACGATAACGATCCTGAACTGTGCGATTAACATAAATCATTGAGCCCTCATCACAGCTGAGCTCCACATATATATGCTTCTGTCCCTCTCTTGCCATCTGCCGAAGCAGAGCAATCTCTTCCGAATCAATAAAATCCTGAATCGAAGCAGGCAGAAGCAAAACTTCCTTGTCTGCAATAAATTCACGGGTAGATTGCAAATCACCCAGGAGCCTGCTCTCATAGGAAAGCGTGTCGCCAAAAAACTTTTTCAATTGAGCATGCATGACACTCATAAAGCTGCGGCTCACACTCAAAACGCCCAGTTTCCGTCCTTGGAGAGATTGGGTGAGCCTGACAGCTGAATCTTGTCCTAAAGTGATAGATACAGGCAAACGCTTTACTTCCGGCAAATCTAACTCGTCCAGTTCACTTTCCAAAGATATGGGATAACATAAAAAATCCGGACCGTAAGCAATACGTTCCGGGCTGCTGATAAGATCGTCGAAAGACATACGATAGATGTCCGCCTGTTGGATAGTGTCCAATGAACGACCCAGAATGCTGCGTTCTTCAGGTGACTTGGCGACGGCGACTACACGCACAGGCCGTGTCATGGATTCTCGTTGCCTCAGGCGTAATTCAAATAATATTTGCGCTTCCTGTGTGGAAAAGCCATTAAGTGATAAAGTATTCAGCATCTTGTCGATAGATTCCAGCGCAATCTGTTTGCGGCTTTCCCGGTCATGTTGTTCCGGACTGCTGACAAAGCTGCCACGGCCCCGGTCGACAATAATCAGTCCTTCCTGCTCCAGGATGGAATACACATGGCGCACTGTACCGACGGAAACTTTATATTCCTCTGCAGCATCGCGTATCGAGGATAATTTCACACCCTGAGCCAGCTCACCGCTCCTGATTTGCTCTCTGATCAATCCGACCAATTGCCGGTAGAGCGGGATCTTTTCGTTGTTACTGTTACTGCTTGCCATAATGCTCTTTCAGCGGCCCGCCTTCCACTCAGCAGGGCCGGTTTCATAAAGATTATTGCCTTCAGAGTCAATCACTACTGTCAGCGGTAAATCTTTAACTTTTAAACAACGCATGGCTTCAGTGCCCAGGTCGTCATAAGCGATTACTTCAGCGGAAGATACTGTTTTCGAAATCAGAGCCCCTGCTCCACCGATAGCTCCCAGATAAACAGCACCGTTCTCCTTCATTGCTGTTATCACTTCCTCGGAACGATATCCCTTTCCGATCATACCGCGCAGTCCTTCATCCAGTAAGCGGGGTGTGTATTGATCCATACGATAGGAAGATGTCGGGCCTGCTGAACCGATAGCTTTGCCCGGGGCTGCGGGAGATGGTCCGACATAAAATATAACGGCATCTTGCAAATCTACCGGCAATTCTTCACCCTTGTCCAGCGCTTCAATCAGTCTGGCATGTCCGGCATCGCGCAGGGTGAAAATGTAACCTGAGAGCAAAACCCGGTCACCGGCATGTAAACTGCGGGCCTTTTCTTCCGTTAAAGGAGTTTCAAGATGTATTTCTGCAGCCATTAGATTACCTCCTCCTGATGACGAATAGCGTGGCACTGAATATTCACCGCCACGGGCAGGCCGGCTATATGCGTAGGTAAAGCCTCTATTGTAACAGCGAGAGCTGTGGTCCTGCCCCCAAAGCCCTGTGGACCGACACCTAGTTGGTTGACCTCATGTAAGAGCTCGCTTTCAAGTTCAGCGTAATAGGGATCTTCATGTTTGGAATCAAGCCTGCGCAGCAAGGAGCGTTTCGCTGCCAAAGCAACCTGGTCAAAAGTGCCTCCGATCCCCACACCCACCATAAAGGGCGGACAGGCATTGGGACCGGCCATGCTTACCGTTTCCAACACGAAATCTTTCACACCCTGACGTCCATCTGCCGGCACAAGCATCTTCAACCTGCTCATATTTTCACTGCCGAAGCCCTTGGCCATCAGAGTAATTTTCACCTTATCCCCTGGAACCAGTTGAGTATTGATGAAAGCCGGAGTGTTATCTCCTGTATTAACCCGCCTCAGGGGGTCTCCCACCAGCGATTTTCTCAGATAGTATTTCTCGTATCCCTGACGGATACCTTCATTTATTGCTTCATAGGGGTCTGAATCAAAATGAACGTCTAAACCGACCTCAAGGAAAACTACAGTTGCGCCTGTATCCTGGCACATGGGTATTGACTCCCGGTCCGCCAATTCCGCATTATCAAGGATATCCCCCAATACTGAGATAGCGGTTTTGCCATCCTCAGCGGAACGCGCAATCTTCAGGCAGGCTTTCACATCTGCCGGCAGTTCCATTGCCAGAGGTCTGCACATCTCGCGCACCCGGTCGGTCAGAACACTAGTATCAATCGTCCGCATTATTGCCTCCTTTTAAGAGATCAGGAACAATCTTGTTCAAATAAATCTCGACAAATCCAACTGTTCTTACACAATAGCCCAATGTGTGCTATAACGCAATTGTTCATTTTATAATTTTTTCTGTGACAGGCATGGGCTATACTTATGATGTTCGATATAAATCAAATAAATTGTTCTCAAAACGAGGTAATAACATGGCAAAAAGAAGTGAAGTACGTGTTGAAGACACCTGGGACCTGAGTCATATGTTTAGTTCCCTGAAAGACCAGGAAGAGGCTCAGAAGAGGGTTCAGGATGAGACAGCGGAGTTTGTCTCAAACTACCGCAATAAGATAGCGTCGGCTGCAGATGCAGATATACTGGTAGAATCCTGGCGATCAATGGTGCAGTTGATCAGCAATGCCATACAAGCCGCCTCATACATCTTCCTTGATTATTCTGTTGATATGGTTAATCAGGAAAAAATGCGGCGTAATATGGAGACCGGCAATGTAATTTCAAAACTATTCAGTGATATCAGCTTTTATGAAAGCGAACTGGAAGAAGTTCCTGAAGATCTGATCAAAAAAGCAATCGAAGCTGAAGACGGTTCAGCAAAATATTTTACCGATCACCTGCGCAAGCGTCCTCACCGTTTGTCAGCAGAGAGCGAAGAACTTCTGACTGCTCTTGATGGAGCGACCGGTTCATTGCCGGAGGGCATTTATCAGGCAGCAAAATTTGCTGACCTTTCCTTCCCTGACTTCGAAGTAAATGGAGAAAATTATCCACTAAGTTTCGCATCCTACGAAGAATTTTACGCCATGCATGCCGATACGGATGTGCGTCGTGAAGCTTTCCGCGTCTTTTCAGATAATCTGGAGAAATACCGCAACACAATTGCAACCGGCTACTACAACCATGTTAAGCAGGACGTCCTACTGGCAGAAAAACGCTCTTACGAGAATGTTTTCACATATCTTTTGCAAAACCAGGATGTAGAAGAGTCTCTTTACCATCGACAAATAGATGTAACCATGGAGCAGCTGGCGCCCCACATGCGCAAATATGCCGGGAAACTGGGTGAAAACTGGCAGCTGGACCGGGTAACTTATGCAGACCTGAAACTCCCGCCCCTAAAAGACAAATCGATTGCCGTCACACGTGAGGAAGCAGAAGAACTGGTCCTGGGCGCACTGGAAGTCATGGGTGATGATTATCGCAATATCGCTAAGCGCGCCTTTGATGAACGTTGGATGGATTTTGCTGAAAACGAGGGCAAGAGTACCGGCGGTTTTTGCTCTTCGACCATGCACACACACCCATATATTCTCTTAAACTGGACCGGTCAAATGCCGGATGTATTTACAATAATCCATGAATTAGGGCACGCCGCCCAGTCCGAAATTTCCAGAAAATCAAATAACATCACAAACGCCGGTCCGTCACTGTATTTCATTGAAGCTCCCTCAACTTTCAATGAAACTTTGATGTCACAATACCTGATTCGTAGCAGCGAGGATCCCGATGTGGAAAGGCAGGTCGCTGCACAAATGAGTTCAAACACCTATTACCACAACTTCGTCACTCATTTTCTCGAAGCTCACTGGCAGAGAGAAGTATATCGCGCTGTTGCAGATGGACAAGCTCTGACAGCTGATGATTTTGACCGGCTCTTCCTGAACACCTTAAAAGAATTTTGGGGCGATGATGTCGAAATGACTCCGGGAGCGGAACGCACCTGGATGAGACAGCCTCACTATTACAGAGGACTCTACTCCTACACCTACAGTGCAGGTCTTACCATCGGCACTGCTGTCAGCCTTCGCATAGAAAAAGAAGGAGCAGTAGCAGTTCAGGACTGGCTGGATACCCTGGCTCTGGGCGGTACCAAATCTCCGCTTGAACTGGCCCGAGCAGCCGGTGTTGATATTTCAACGGACCAGCCCCTGTGCGACACTATCGCCTATATCGGTTCTTTAGTAGACCTGATTTAGACGGAAAGCTAAGAATGGCAATAAAAACAAGGGCCTTGTCGGGCCCTTGTTTTTATTATGCGATAATTTTCTTATTAGTCAGGATGCACCGGTCAGTTATCCAGGAATCTATTTAACAAAGCGTCATCGGACACCGTAATTACAATATTTTCTCCGGTGACATTTTCCGCTTTTGTGCCTGTTTCCTCAACAAAAAGGTCGCCCAGTCTGTAGATGGCTTTGCCGTCATCCCCCTTGCCGCTAGTGAGCGAAAGGCTCGTAAATTTAACATTGGTCAAAACGGAATCAGTGGATTTAATCGCCAGGAAAGCAGCATCAATCGAAATACCTGAATTAACATCAAGCTCAACTATTGCGTTCTCAAAAATTACATTTTCAATCTCAGCACCATTCAACTCATTAAAGAGAGCAATATCCTTGTGCTTATCCTGGTCCATCTTTTTGCTCTTTAATCTTAACTTGATATTTTTCAGTGTGTAACCATTGCCCACGATTTTGCCTGAGAAGGAATCCGCCATGGCCAGAGTTTCACCGGCAAAGTCAATGTCGTTCATGATTATATAGCCATCAATTTCATTGCCGGATTTATCAATACCGAGGAAACCCGTCTTGCCCAGCGCCTTCAGGTCAGAAGCCTTGGATACCTGGATATAGCGGCCATCCGAGTATTTCAGGTAAATGATTCTGTTTGCAGCATTTTCCATATAGTAGCTGATTGACTCTTCATAAATGGCATCCTTGGCTGCACGTATCTCTGATAACGCCGTCTCATCCTCAGTCGTAAGAGCATAGCCCAGCTTATTAATAAAGAGATCCGAAGTATCATATTCCGTTTCCTGATCCTCTTCAGGCTCTACGTATTCAATCTCTTCAAAATAATCAGGAAAGAGTTCAAAAAGTTGAGCATAAACCTCCTCATTACTCAGAATCGGCTCACGAAACTCAAATTCGCCAAAAGGAAAGGGAATCGTAAGTTCAGAGTTGGCATAATAGCCATCAAATGTCTTGCCCGGCTTTGCTATAAGAGCCTCAGCTGCCGGCGTCAGAGGTTGAATGGCATCATTGCCCGTAATATCTTTGGAAAACTTGACCTCATCCGTCTCGGGGTCGACATATTTCACCTTGCCCTGAGGAATCCAGCGGGCATAAATGGTCATGTCTTCTTCAACTCGGTCAGTATCAAAGTCCCAGCGATTTTCCTCTTTGAACAGATAGCTAATACTGCCGTCTTCTGCCACAACATCTTCCTTGTCTGTGTACCAACCGACCAGGATGTAGCCGTCACGAATCGGTTCAATCAGCATATTAGTAGACCCGGAGGGCTCAAACAGATAGGAGTTCTTCATATAGAAAGTCTCCCTTACCTCACGGTTATTGACAACGCCGCCCAGAGCGTTGTAGGTCACAAGACAGTCATAACCCCAATCTCCGGGATTTGGCGGTTTTCCTGTGGTAGCACAGCCCCCCAGAAAAATGCTCGCGGCCAGGATCAGGATAAGCAGGATAAACGGTTGTCGAAAGCTGTTCTTCTTCATGTATGATAATCCCTCCATACGGGTCATTTTAAAGTTTATTTAAACCATACCTTGATGCAAAACAAGATAAAAAGCGCAAAGCCGCCGAAAACGATGAGGCCGAACAAAAGGTAGCCGGAAATAACTCCCAAAAAAACACTGGCACGTTCACGAAATGTTAATTCGATTTCGTGCTCATTCTTCTTCTCCTTAAGCTTCTTAGATTTGCGCCTTGAGAGAAGCGAGCTTGGCATACCGTCAACACTCATATCAGCAATAACTCTGCCATCATCGAAAAATTCTTTTTTTCTATCTTTTTTTTCCAAGTGGTCCTTCCAATCAATCCTGGCTATAAAGGTGGCAGGCTACAAAATGGCTGTCTTCATATTCCTTGAACTTCGGTGCAATCTCGGCACAGATAGGCATAACACTGGGACAGCGGGTTCTGAACTTGCAGCCGGAAGGCGGATTCACAGGACTGGGAATATCGCCCTTCAGAACGATCCGGTTCATCTTGATATCCGGGTCAGAAACAGGAACCGCCGACAGCAAGGCCTTGGAATAAGGATGCATGGGGTTGGCGAAGACTTTCTTCTTATCCCCCATCTCCATCATATTACCTAGGTACATGACTCCTACCGTATCGGAGATATACTCTACAACTGACAGGTCATGCGAGATAAAGAGGTAGGTGTAGCCAAACTCCTCTTGCAGATCCTTAAGGAGGTTGATGATCTGAGCCTGGATGGAAACGTCCAGCGCACTCAAGGGTTCGTCGGCGATAATAAAGCGAGGATTCAGGGCTACTGCACGTGCGATACTGATCCTCTGCCTTTGTCCGCCGGAGAACTCATGCGGATAGCGGTAAAAATACTGGGGCTGGAGACCGCAGTCATTCATTATCTTCAGGATGTAGGACCTGTAGCGGTTTTTGGGAACAAGATGATGCTCCTTGACCGCCTCTCCGATAATCTCACCGATGGGTAGGCGTGGAGAGAGGCTGGAGTAGGGATCCTGAAAGATCATCTGCATCTCAGGCCGCATCTTCCGCAAGGCTCGTTTTGAAACTTTGGCAAGATCTTGTCCGTCAAAAAGGACCTGTCCACCTGTAACATCGTGGAGGCGGAGAATGGTCCGTCCCACCGTGGTTTTCCCACAGCCCGATTCCCCGACCAGACCCATAGTGGTACCGCGCTTGATGGTGAAGGAAACGTCATCGACCGCCTTCACAAAGACCCGGCCCTTGCCCAAAGTAAAATTAGAGGTCGGATAATATTTCTTGAGGTTATTGACGACGAGGATGTTGTCTTCCAACTTATTTTCGACTAGCTTTTGATCAGTCATCATTTTCTACCTCAAACTCTCTAGAACATCTTCTTCATGTAAAACATCATCACCGTACAAGAAGCAGGAAGCCGAGTGGTCATCGCCAAAGTGTGTGATATTCGGATAATGTTCATGACATATAGGCATAGCCTGTTCGCAACGGTTACAGAAATAACAGTGATCCGGCATATTGATGGGGTTGGGGACCTGACCCTTGATACTGTAAAGTCGGTCACCCACGGTCTCCCCTCCCGGTTTGGACTTCATAAGCCCAACTGTATACGGGTGTTTGGGGTCGTGGAATATTTGCCTTACCGTCCCCTGCTCAATGATCCTTCCTGCATACATGACAACAACATAGTCGGCCATTTCAGCAATCACGCCCAGATCATGCGTAATGAACATGATACTGCCGTTAAATTCATCCTTGATATCCCGCAAAAGTTCCAGAATCTGTGCCTGGATGGTCACGTCCAGGGCTGTCGTCGGTTCATCTGCAATCACCAGCCTGGGATTGCAGGCCAGAGCCATGGCGATCATCACACGCTGGCGCATACCGCCTGATAGCTCATGGGGGAAGTTGTTGTAGATCTTCTCAACGTCTGCTATCCCGACAAGATGCAACATCTCTATGGAGCGCTCTTTGGCCGCCTCGGCGGTCTCCCGCTCCTTATGAACCAGAAGAACCTCATCCAACTGCTCCCCGATCTTGAAAACAGGATTCAGACTGGTCATGGGTTCCTGGAAGATCATAGCGATGTCCTTGCCCCGGATCTTAAGCATCTGGTCCCGAGGCATACGGGCAACATCATAGGTCTTGCCGTCACTGGCCTTGTAGCGAATACTGCCGGATACGATCTGGCCTGTGGGCGCCTGAACTAATTGCATAAGAGAGAGGCTGGTAACAGATTTACCGCAGCCGGATTCCCCGACCACACCGACAATTTTTCCTTGCGGAATGTTGAATGTGACGCCGTTAACGGCCTTGACCGTTCCGACATCAGTAAAGAAGTAAGTGTGAAGTTCATCGAACTCCACAACATTGTTCGGATCCTTCATCTGGGTCAGATATTCTGATTCAGGAACATTTGTACGAGCCTTCTCGCGCTCGAAACGCTTGATGATCCGATTGTTATCCCGGCTGATCTGCCGTTCTTCTCGCACGGTCAAATAGACGGAGTCGTCAATACCTTCTATCTTCTTGCGCTGAAATAACTTAATCCTTGCCAAAACCGTCACCTACCTTTTCATTCTGGGATCAAAGGCATCCCGAAGTCCGTCGCCCATGAAGCTAAAGCCCAAGACCGCGACAACAATCAAAATCCCTGCCGGCACCCACATGTTGGGATAGTTGGCCAGGATCTCCTGCCCCTTGGAGGGGTCAGCCAAGGCGATCATGGAACCCCAAGCCGCCTTGGGAAAGGGAACGCCCAAGCCCAGATAAGACAAGGTGGATTCATAAAGGATGATGCCGCCCAGGCCCAGAGTTGCACTTACAATCAGCTGGGGCATGGCGTTAGGAACCAGGTGTTTGAAGATTTTCTTTATGGCACTGATCCCGGTCGTCTCAGCCGCCATCATAAACTCCTGCTCGCGGAGCATGAGGATCTGCCCTCGGACTAAACGGGCTGTTCCTGTCCATCCCATGAGAGTCAGGAAAGCCATCAGGTAGTAGATCCGGTGTTCTGCCGGAATGGCTTCAATGGAGCTGATGGTCGCCGATAATATCAGGATAATGGGTAAACCGGGCAGGCTCGCAAAAATATCGACAACCCTCATTATCAACTGATCCACCCATTTGCCGAAGTAGCCGGCTAGTCCTCCCAGTAAAACTCCAAGCAAAGTCTCCAAAATTATGACAATGAAGGAGATCAGAAGGGAGATTCGGCCTCCGTACATTAGGCGGGTCAGAATGTCGAAACCCGAGGTGTCTGTTCCCAGCCAGTGGTCTTTTGATGGAGGTGCTTTAAACTGGACCACCGTTCTGGATTTATCGTAATAGGTATAGGGTTTGCCATCAGGCCCTTTGAAGTCAGCCTGAGAAACCATATCCGAATTTCTTTCAATTTTAAAGACCTGAGTCTCTTTGTAATTCCATGTCGCATTGATGATTAAAGGTCCGACAAAGGAAAAGACAAAGACAAAAATCACCATAATCAGGCCTGCGATGGAAAGCTTGCTCTTGAAGAAACGCTTTGCCACCATTCGTCCCGGGGAGATGACCCGGAAATTCTCCTCAAGTTCATTAGGAACTTGATCTTCTATGTCTATATAATTATCTTTTTTGTTGTTATCAACATTCTTATCCATTTGAGTTCCTCCCCTCTATGACAGTTTGACCCGGGGGTCGACCACCATGTACATCAAGTCGGACAGAAGCATGCCCATGACTGTCAGGATGGCCAGGAACATGTTATAGCCCATGATGAATGGAATATCTCCCTGCTGGGTGGCCCTTAGGGCCATATACCCAATTCCGGGTATAGCAAAAACCGTTTCAGTAATCATGGCCCCGCCGAACAAGCCGGGCAGCATGCCTGAAAGTGTCGTCACCAGAGGAATCATGGTATTACGGAAGGCGTGCTTGTAAGTGACGGTTCGTTCCGAAAGCCCCTTGGCCCGGGCAGTCCTGATATAGTCGGAATTCAAAACTTCCAGCATATTAGTCCGGGTAAACTTCATGACCCCACCCACTCCGAGCAAAGTCAGAACCACAATGGGAAGGACCAGATGCCAGGCCTTATCCAGGAAGATGGCCATATTGGCCCCCTGAGGAAAAATCTTGGTCGCAGAGACCAACCCCTGAAGAGGGAAAATCTTAAGCCTGATAGATAATATATTCATCAGTAATGCCGAGAGGAAGAAGGAGGGCAAGGCTGTCCCCATCATGGCAAAAACCGACACCGTGTAGTCATAGGTGCTGTACTGTTTAACTGCTGCTCGAACACCCATGGGAATTCCAATAATAATCTCGAGAATGTAAGAGAGAAAAGCGATCAGGAAGGATATCCAAATATACTCAGATAATACAGCGGTAACAGGTTTTCCGTAAAGGAAAGAGAAGCCTAAATCACCGGTCAAAGTACTTCCCAACCATTTGAAGTAACTTGTCATAATCCCACTCAAACTCTTATCGGCTAGACCATAAAGTTCCTTCAGTCGCTGAACGTCATCCGCGGTCATCGCACCGCTTTGCACAGCTGCTGCTGTCTGGTTGTCGATGTAATCGATAGGCATCAACATGCTCAGCATATATATGAGAACTGATACGCCCAAAATGATCAGCACAGCGAGGCCTAGCCTCTTAGCGATATACTTCCACATAGCACTCCTCTATTCGCCGGGACGCCAACTTTATCCTGATGACATCAGGCGACCCCTCTGTTCCGGTAAAAATCAACTTATAATCCAACAAAGTTTATCTACTCTTAAAAATAAAAAAATAAATCCAAATATGACCTTAAGCTTCTGCTGCATTTACAAAAGCAAGGCCCGCAATTGCTTCCGGGCCTTGCCTTCAAGCATTTTATGCTCGTTTAACTTTAACCGTTATCAGCCGAGGAGCTCAACATTCCAGATGTAGCTCAAGGGTGACTGGAAGGGGGTAACATCTTCGCCACTGAACAGAGAGGCGCCATCGATGACGTTCTTGTTGTAGACGAACATATTCTTCCTCTGGTAGGTCGGAATTTCAACTGCGATACCGGTTGACAGCTCAAGGGCCCTCTTGTAGATGGTCTTGCGCTCTTCAACGTCCAGCGTTGAACGGCCGGCGATAATCAGGTCGTTGAGTTCTGTCAGCATGGCTTTTTCTTCGTCGGAGCCGTTCTCATAGAGATAGAAGAGGCCCGCACGCGGAGGCTGCTGGTTGACCTTGGGGTCAGAGTACCAGATCTGGAACATGTCGGGGTCAACCCCGCCGGAGCCCCAGGCAGCTGCCCAAACCTGAATGCCGCTCTCATAGGCGGTGTTCAGTTTGGCGAGCAGGCTCTCGTCGGTTTCGATATCTACTTTGACGCCGATCTTGGCCAGGACAGCCTGAGTGTCGATCATAATGGAGCCGGCCGGGTGGTCTTTGGCTTCTGAAGGAAGGGTGAATTTAAAGGTGACCTGCTGACCAGCCTTTTCGTGGTCTGCAGGATACTTCATCACACCATCTTCGTAGATATATCCTGCCTCCAGGAAGAGA
>WPCH01089545.1_pt1 | contig 34074 bp, 27 predicted proteins | sample 5399881 | NCBI WGS metagenome assembly WPCH01 (sample SAMN12869468, study PRJNA574797) | sludge metagenome | isolation source: wastewater treatment of pH5 | place: China:Beijing | collected 2019-05-20
CGAGACAGACCCGGATACTGTAAACTGGCCAGGACCAGCTCTGTAAGAACTCTGCGGATCTTATCTAAAGCATTTGTTTCGGCGGAAAGCTCAGCATCCAGATAATCTTCGATGCCTTCTTCAACTTCTTCGACTATAGCAATAAGCAGACTGTCCTTATCGGGAAAATAATTATATACAGTGGCCTTTGAAACTTCAGCCAGATCAGCAATCTCTTCGATCAGAGTTTCATCATAGCCCTGGTCGGAGAACAATTTTCGCGAAGCCTTAAGTATGCTTCTGCGAGATTTTTCTTTATTTAACGCTCTTCTGGAATGTTTCATGCACATAGTATACACAAAAATCGCCTTTAAAATAACTATACTTGACACTAAACTTAGAGACGAGTATAGTTTAAAATAACAATAAAATGGCATAATAATATTAAAAACTTAGTCAATCAGACTATACGTCAGACGATTCAGGAGGCGGATCTGTATGAAAGTAATTGCTTATGATGTAGGAACTACAGGGCTAAAAACATGTCTATTTGAGATCATCGCAGGTGAGAATATCCGGCTTCTGGCCGGAGAAGTAGGTGAGTACTCCCTAACAATTTTGGAAAATGGCGGTGCTGAGCAGGACCCTGGTGAGTGGTGGGATGTAGTTTGTCAAAGCACGCAAAATCTGATTGCCCATACAGGAATCGATCCCGAAGAAATAAAGGGAATAGCCTTTTGCTCACAGATGCAGACAGTTGTCCTGGTTGATGAAGAAGGCAAGCATTTGAGACCCAGCATGAGTTGCATGGATACCCGCGCACAAAAACAGTTTGAAGAAAATATGTGTACGGGTGTTAAGGTTGAAGGCTTAAATATCGCCAAAGTATTGCGCTACCTGCGTATTACAGGTGCTTTATCCGCCAGTGCCAAGGACCCGGCCTGGAAATATCTCTGGGTAAAAGAGAATGAACCTGAGATTTACTCGAAAGTCTACAAGTGGATTGATGCCAAGGAGTATCTGACCTTCAGAGCGACGGGTAATCTGAAGGCGACAAAAGATGATGCCAACCTTACCTTCCTTTATGACGTTAAAAAATCTCAGTGGAGCAAGAACCTTTGCAAAATGATCGGTGTAAATCCTGATCATCTGCCTGACCTGTGCGATGCTACCGATATCGTGGGCGGGCTTAAAGCCGATTCGGCTTGTGAACTGGGACTTCTGGAAGGAACACCGGTATTCGGTGGAGGCGGGGATGTAAGTCTCTGCCAGATAGGGTCGGGCTGTGTTGATGTAGGGGATGTGAATTTTTATTCAGGAACTTCCGGTTGGGTTTGCACCACGGTAGACAAAATGCATCTTGATCTAAAGAACTTGATAGCGAGCATTGTCGGCGCAGACCCGGATACCTATAACTATATTGCAGAGCTGGAAACAGCAGGTAAGTGTATTGAATGGGTGAAAGAGCGTCTTAGCCATACCCCGATAGAAGAGTATGATGAACTGTTTGACTATATCAGGGATACTCCGGCAGGAAGCAACGGAGTGGTGTTTTCACCTTGGATGCACGGCAATCGCTGTCCTTTTGAAGATAGTTACGCCCGTGGTGTGTTCTTTAATGTAGATGTGGACAGCCGCGGAAGTGACCTGATCAAAGCCGTCATCGAAGGTGTCTGTCTGCATATGCGCTGGATGCTTGAGGCGACCGAAGAGACTTTTGCCACCGCACCGGTTGTGCGCTTTACCGGAGGAAGTTCAATCTCTACCAGTGTCTGTCAGATACTGGCGGATGTATTGGGTCGGGAACTGGAGACTATTGAGAATCCGCGCTATGTCGGTGTAATGGGAGCTGCAGCTGTTATGGCAGTCGGCCTGGGTCTTTCACACGACATTAAAGAAATAAAAAAGATTATCCGGGTGACAGAAAAATATACTCCAAATCCGGAGAATACAGCCGTTTACAACAAGATCTATCCGGTTTTCAAAAATCTCTACCACGATAACAAAAAGTCATTCAGCGAGCTTAACAGCCGAGGGTGCTAGGGACCGGAAACAGGAGAAAATCTGACTATTAAATACAAAAACAAGGAAGATAAAGGAGAAGAAACGATGAAAGAAAATTATGGAGTATCCAAATGGCCTGATATTGAGGAAATTAACTCAAAGATGGATAAACTGCTTCAAGCAGATGTTCTGCATATTAAAGCAGATGCCAGGGCCCGTTACATGGATTACTTTGATACAAAATGTAAGCGATCCAAGGAGATAATTGCTGAGGCCCGGCAGTATATTCCGGGAGGTGTGCAGCATAACCTGGCTTTTAACTATCCTTTCCCGCTTGCTGTCGACCGCGCCGAAGGAGCCTACCTTTATGATGTTGACGGCAACCGTTATGTAGATTACTTGCAGGCAGGCGGTCCCACTTTGCTGGGAAGCAACTACAAGCCGGTAACTGATAAAGCTATAGAGGTCATAAAGGAGCACGGAGCTGTAACCGGTTTATTTCATGAATATGAGCTAAAACTGGCAAAAATCATTAATGAATGTATGCCCTGGATAGAGCAATATCGCTGCTTCGGTAGCGGCACGGAGGCTTGCATGGCAGCCATACGTGTAGCCCGTACTTTTACCGGCAAAAAGAAGGTTATCAAAATGGGCGGAGCTTATCACGGCTGGAGTGATCAGCTGGTTTATTCTCTGCATATTCCCTACACCAAAAGATTTGAAGCGCACGGGATTCCCGAAGAGAGCGTAGCAAATACCACAGAATGTGCCCCGGGCGACATCAACTCCTTGCGTAAAGTCTTGGAAGAAAATGAGAAAGACGGTGGTACCGCCTGTGTAATTATGGAACCTTTCGGTCCGGAAAGTGGCACTCGTATGATGCCCTTTGAGTATTGTGCTCAGGCTCGTGAATTGTGCGACGAGTTTGATACCCTGCTCATTTTTGATGAAGTTGTTACAGCCTTCCGCATCGGTCCGGGCGGAGCAGCAGGTTTCTTCGGCGTCAAACCGGATTTGACGGTTCTGGGCAAAATTGTTTCCGGCGGTTTCCCCATGGCAGGTGGAGTCGGCGGTCGCGAAGACATCATGAGCTGCATGGCAGCAGGTGTCCAGTCAGGCAAACAGCGCGCCTATGTCGGCGGTACACTCACTGCAAACCCGCTCAGCTGTGCAGCAGGTTACTATGCGATCAAGGAAATCGTCGAGCAGGATGCAGCCCGCAAAGCCGGTGAAAATGCCGACAAACTATGTGCCGGCCTCCAGTCTTTAATAGATAAATACGACCTGCCTTTTGTGGTTTGGAATACAGCTTCTATTATTCATTTTGAGGTTTCAGGCGTCATGTATCTGTCTGTACGCGATCCTGAAATCATCAACAAAATATCTGAACGCAAAAAGAGCATGGAAGAATTCGGCGCAGCTTTAACAGCTAACGGTGTCATCACCCTGGCCGGCAGCCGCATATATACAAGCATGGCAGACAATGATGAAACACTGGCTGAAACCCTGACAGCTTTCGAAGAAGTCTTCAGCAACGTAGAGAAATAAACAGGAGGTATTTATGATAAAAAAATTGGATGTAGAAAACCTGACGCATGCCTTTCCGGAAGTAGCCTATGATGAGAACTATGTAATTGCGACTTTCCAGATACGGGCAGAGACCAGAAACATGGAAAAACTGGCTCTGGCAGTTGCCAGTGAGCAAGCCACGGGCACCTGGATCAAGGTTAGCGGAGACTCGCTGGATAAGCTGAAAAAGTTCGGCACTAAGGTAGTAGCTATCTATGAAGTTCCTGATTGGGGCGCTGACAAGGTTGAGGATCTGCCATCTTTATATATCGTGCAGATTGCTTTCCCCATGGATAACTTCGGCGACAGTATTCCAATGATGCTCACTTCAGTCTTCGGCAACATTTCCGCTGCCGGCATGTTGAAGTGGATTGACGTTGCTTTTCCTAAAAAATATATCGATAAATTTCAAGGGCCTAAATTCGGCGTGCAGGGACTCAGAGACCTGCTCGGAGTCCAGGACCGACCCCTCTTGAATGCAATGATCAAACCGAATATAGGCTGGACCCCGGATGAAGGCGCAGAAATTTTCTACCAGGCTGCAAAAGGAGGCGTCGATATTATCAAGGATGACGAGCTTCTGCCTGCAGATGAAAGTTACTGCCCCCTGGAAGAACGCGTAACAAAATTCATGGCTAAGGAAAAACAGGTCTATGAAGAAACCGGTGAGCGCACTCTCTATGCTGTCAATATTACAGACCGCATTGAGAAGCTCAGAGATAATTCCCTGCGTGCGATTGACAAAGGCGCCAACTGCCTGATGCTCAACGTATATACGGCAGGCCACGGAGCCCTGCAGATGCTAGCTGAGGACCCGGATATTAATGTACCTATTCTCGCCCATGTCGACTTTGTCGGAGCCTATGCGGGTTCAAGCTATACCGGTATTTCAGCTCCGCTGGTGATTGGAAAACTAACACGCCTCGCGGGAGCCGACTTCCAGATTAACGGTCACCCCTGGGGAAAATTCCCTGTCCCCTTTAAAACTTTCTACCGCAGCTTCAAGTTCTTCACCCAGCCCTGGTGGCACATCAAGCCCATGATGTATGCCGCTTCCGGCGGGACAACCCAACTGGTGGTGAAAAACATGGTGGACGCAGTCGGCACAGATCTTATTCTGGCAGCAGGCGGTGGTGTGCATGGTCATCCTGACGGCAGCTGTGCAGGTGCCAAGTCAATGCGTCAGGCCATAGATGCTGCAGTCCAGGGTATAGACTTGATCGAGTATGCCAAATCTCATGAAGAACTCTTGCGTATGGCCCAGATGCTGGACCCTGATGTTTTGAAGAACTTTGATTTGTTGAAGTAAAGACAATGTACGATACGATTCTATTTTTAGATTTTGACGGCACTATTACCAGCGAAGAAACTTTGGAAGGATCGATGCAGCTATGCATCGACCCTTCCGTTTATGAAGAAGAAAAACGTGCATTGAGGGCAGGAGAGCGCAGTCTGGCCGAGACCCTGCACCTGGCTTTCAGCATTATACCGTCTAATAAAATGGACGCTATTCTTGATTATGTTGATCAGGTAGCCTTGCGCCCCGGCTTCGAAGAACTGCTGGATACAGCTAATGATCTGGGTATTCCGGTCGTAGTAATTTCAGGAGGTCTGGAAAGCTATATTGAGAGAAAACTGGCTCCCTATAAAGACAAAATACTTGCCTTTCATGGTGTAGATGTAGATCTCAGCGGTGAGTTCATCAAGCTGGAGTCAGCCTATGAGACTGACGGCGAACTGATGCAAAAAACTCTTATCATGGACCGGTATGAATACAGGAAGGCCATATCTGTCGGTGACAACATTACCGATTACCGCATGGCTCTGGCATCGGATCAGGTCTTTGCACGTGATACTTTAGCCAGTATTCTGGAAAAAAACAAAATACCTTACACTCCCTGGGAAGATTTCTATGATGTAGCCTGCTCAATCAGCAGTTCCAAATAAGACTTCCGTGTAAGCCCGGAACGGGAAATACCAAGCAGATCCAGAAGGGAAAGTAGTCGGTTGCGAATGCTTTCCCTCTCTTTTTGACTGATATCACTTTCCGCACAGTATTCGATCTCGATGAAACTACCGAGTCCGGCAAGTTCATCCAGGCAGATATTGATCTGTGAAAACTCAGCTGTACCTCGATACTCTCTTCTTTTCTTTTTAACAGTCAGAACTGATTTATAGCCCAGAAATTTCAGGATTTCGCGCATCCCGGCAGCATCGCTGATTTCTGTTTCCACTTCAACACGTGTATTTGAGAGCGGGTCCACCTTAGCACCCTTATATGTAAGCATGGTCTGAACTGACAACTCAGTTCTCTGTTCCCTGATTCGCAGGGCTTCGTCACTTTCTGCAAAATTGCGGTCGGGAGCATTAAAGTAATGATCGCTCTCTTCAAGTAGCTGCGAAAAGTAGAAGTTATGTGCGAGGATCTTTTCTTCCAGATTCTGAAAAGACCCGGCATCGATAAGGGCCTTAAGTTCTATTTCCAGCATGACAATGTATCTCCTTACTGGCGCATTTTCAGAAGCTTTTCTGCATCCCTGATATTGGCAGCAGCCAGCTCCAGACGTTCATCCATAGATATTTCACTATCAGTATCGCTGACCAGTTGCTGACCGCCATGGAGAGATTTACTGCGCCAGTTGACAGCGTGGGCGAATTCTTCTGTCTCCTTCCAGAGATAAGGAGTGGGCAGGAAGCCTGCAGCAAAGATTTTGTAAAATCCCTCTGCACTATATAGATCAGGATATGCCTTTTCTAGGAAGCCGATTAACTGCTTTGAATCCCGGTATAGTTTGCGTTCACGTTCGGCAACTTCTTCATTTTTACTCATATCGTCGACCAGCCCGGCTTTTTTTGCACGTCGGTACTCATTCAGTGTGTGGAGTGTTATCCGGATGCTTTCATCAATTATGTCCGGTGTTGCCAGATGGGAGGCCTCAGAATAGCTTACGACATGGATGAGTTCGGGGCTCGAATTATCATGGGCCCGGATATCATCCATGAGGCAGCTGACTGCCGCCAGCTGGACTTTTGCCTGATGCAGGTCGGCAACGAAATACTCCAGCCCGGCACGTGGCTGTAGCAGAACCCTGAAGTTTTCGTCCTCCAGTGAATGCAGTAATTTCAGCATGGCTCTGGACTTAGCCAGATCCTGGACACCCCAGGTGGCGGCAGGTGTGTTCAGCATGTTTTGCAGAATGAAAACTTTGATTCCAAGTTTTTTGACCAACTTTGCTGCCAGATATGAAGAGACAATGTAAGTTATATCGTCAGCACCGCGAAAAGAAAAATGATGTGAGACATTTGCTTCGAAGGGCTTACCTGTTCCTGCAATATAGCGGATGGCGAGAACCTGTTCCTGCAGGCTGGTGTAGAGATCATATGGCCCGCGTCCGTCAAGTCGGTTAAACCACCAAAGTGACATCGCGTGCCAGCAGATGTTGATAGTTTCCTCATACATGCTTGCCAGTCCACTGATGTCTTTCGTGCCGGCATAAGTGCGAAGCAAGAGCGGTCTTCCTGCCTCATATATCCTGATATACTCATCAGGCGAATTGATCGGCACACCGCCGCCATTGATTTTGCCGTGCCAGTTTTCACCAAAATTTGATTGCGACAATTGTGAGGTCCCCAGAGACAAAATGTCGAGCAGGCCACCGGCAGCCAACTGTTTTGCCCAGTCAGCACACTCTCTGATTGCTTCAGTTCTTTTTTGATCAGAAGAATATGGGCCGACATGGGCACGGATGAGTGGCCTCTTGCCATAAGCGCCGTCTCTGCCCGCCTGCAGGCGTTTCAGAAGGGTGTCCTGTCTGCTGCCAAAACCGGGGTAATTGTCAGCGGAATGACTTCTGAGATCCCGATAGTCGCCTTTGTCAATCAGCTCTCGGGAGAAAGCCTCGCGGTCATTGTCATATTGACTTATTTCCAACATATCAGCAGGAATCTTTTCGCCGGGAACGCCCATCGCTAATAGGGTGTCCCGTGCGGATTCTCCGCCCTGAAAGCAGCTGACCAGATCGCCGAACTCCTTTGTGACAATCCGGCAGGACTCAGGTAAACCGCCGAAGAAAAGTGCGTCAACAGGTCCGCCCTGAGACGAGAGCATTTGCTTCTTCTTTAATTCTTCTACAAAATATCCGAAGATCCTCAGAGCATCAGCCTTGTCCAGGCGATAGGTTATTCCGACCCTGTTAATTTTGTTACGGCTGATCCAGTCGATTATCTCTTCCCGGGCTCTTTCTTCGCTGATATGAGAGAGAGCAAGCTCAAGCCGCTCTCCGGCGTGGATGACATCATATCCGCAAGCCTTAAGAAGTGAAGTTGCTGACTGTATGCCAAGGGTATGGGCATCGTTTGCAGGTTTGATGAAGGCGTATACAGCTTTGGAATTATCTGATCTCATTATTGCTCCTTTCCAGTAAAGTCGAAAAGAATCTCTTCAAGTCAAAATCTTTCAGATTACGACCCGTTTCACGGAAATCTACTTCCATCAGAGCAGAGGCGAGATCAATTATCAGAGCCGTGTTTTTCATATCAATATCCATGAGCCTGCCCAAAGCCTCCAGGGGAACCAGACCGCAGGGCACATCCTCAAATATGTAGCGGTGATCCAGTGTTTCGGGAGCGTCGATAGCTTCATAAGCCGGTGTGTCTCGAATGCATTCAAAGAGATTGCTGCCTTCAGAATGATAGCTGCGACGGAGCCATTCCGTCGTGCTGATAAGCTCACAGCCCAGAGCTTTGGAAACCTCAACCCGCTCATGGTCGATTTTTTCCAAAAATCCGGCGATCCGAGGTGAAATGCCATCCCAATAGTGTTTGAAGCCAAAGTTCGGACTCTCGGTCCAGCCACTGTTCAGCAGCAGCGGCGCACAGTGGAGGATCATACCGGTGTTTCCGACTGAAGTTTGAATGATGGATTTTGCCGGACTGAAGTGGGCGCGGATGCCTTCGGGCAGAGCGGCCAGCACTTCTTTACTCTGTCTTGCTTCTAAAGTAGCCAGGTAGACCGAGTCTTTAATTGCGATAACATGGACACTGTTAGCTGTGTAGCGTCGGGCTGTGTGGATAACGGTTTGGGTTTCAGAAATGCTCGGCTGCAGGGTATTGTTTTGCAGGCTGAAATAGTGCTGAAACTCAATTGCCCCGCAGGTCCTTCCGGGGCTTAAGATAATGGGGATTTCTCTTTTCAGATTTTTGCCAAGAAGTATGGCCAGCTCTTTATGGGCAAAGGCCGGCGTCATAATAATTATCATGTCGCTATCTTCTACTGCAAGGCTGATATCTCCCGTAGCCCCTCTGATGGAAATGCTGCCCTGGAGGACGCCTGAACAGCGGATAGATTTACTTTCCTCCAGCAAGTCGACTGTATCCGGATCGTTATCATAAATGTAGACGTCATTACCTGCAAAGGCTAAATGAGCAGCCATAGCTAAGCCTGTGTTTCCTGCCCCAATAATAGTTGCCTTCATATGTGACCTCCCGAGATATGGAATCGGCGATTAATAGAATATAAAGAATGATAGATAATACTCATTATACGACTAAAATATTAATCCCCTGTGAACAACTGCTCACATGCTTCTTGCAAACAAACATTTTGTTAGTAGCCGGCTTTAGGTATAATGACCCTTAGTGATATTATCTTAAAAGCACAATGAAAATATCTAAGGGGGACTCAGAGGTGAGCAAAACAGTAGAAATGCAATTTGATGAAGAAATGCTGGAGTATATTCAGGATTTACAGCTTAAAACAGTGACTTTCGGCGGATACGACCGAGAAGATGTCTATGAGCAAATCAGGGCTTTAATTAATAAAGCCAGACAAGTATGCTGCGGTTTGACAGAAAATGCTGTAGCGGAAGCGGAACGCGGGGTGATCAGCAATTTCGGCACGCAGGATGTTTTGGATTCGCTCGGGACCCAGGACAAGTCATTTGCTACAGCTTATCAGGCTGAGGGTTCGACAAATGAAGAAATGAGAATTGCGGAATCAACAATAGAGGCCTTGCAGCGCGAGCTACAGGCAGTTGAAGAAGAAGCCCAGGAAGCCAAAGCACGCGAACAGAAAGCTGTAAGAGCTTTAAATCAGGAGAAGCTGGATTACCAGAAAGAACTGCTGAAGTTGCAAAACGATTTAGAGGAATTGCAGGAAAAGAATGAAGATCTGCAAAAACAGAAATCAGAGGAAGAGCAACGTCAGGAAACCATGGATCAGGCTTCTGCTATTCTGCGTGAAGCCAGACTTGAAGGCGCGAGGCTGATCGACGATGCCAGGGCTAGGATTGACCAGGAGATTCTCTTGGGTCGTGCTCTCAGAAATGAAGAAGAGAGCAAGGCCAAGAGAGATATCGCGGTATTGTCAGAAGAGCTGGATGAGCTGGCACAAGCTTGTCTGAAACATCGAGAATATCTCAAACAGAGTAAGACCCTGCTTGTTAATGTTCTGGAGTTTGCAGAAACGGGTGAAGACATGGCTGCAACAGCCTTGGAGCGCAGTAATAGTGAAAGCACCAATGCAGTTTTGGATAGATATGAAGCAAAGAGTGAAGATAAGTCTGACTGGCAGGAAGAGGACGAATACTGGCAGCCGGAAGTGCACCATGAAGAAGGCAGCGAACTTGCTGCAGAAGAATTAAATGCAGAGGACGACCCTGAAGACGATAAAGATTAAGCATCATCAGTCAGTTGAGCTGCACAGAGCACGAAAATAGAAGAAGTAGAGATTATTGATGAATCTGATTGAAAGGCAACAACGCCGGACATTCAGGCGAGATAGCCTGATCGCCTTTGCTCTGCCCTTATTAGTTTTTTATATCTCATATGCTTTCTACGGCCTATTTCCTTTTGGAAACCGCCACCTGCTGACGATTGACCTGTATCATCAATACGCCCCCTTTTTGGTGGACTATGGCCGCAAGCTGCGGTCCTTCGAGTCGCTTTTCTTCTCCTGGTCGGGAGGACTGGGTACCAGCTTCTACCCGTTGTTCACTTACTATCTTGCCAGCCCCGTCAACCTGATCATGCTCATATTCCCCCGGGCTTATGTATCAGAAGCGGTTCTGTTTATCACTTTGGTGAAGATAGGTCTGATGGGCGGCAGCTTCCACTGCCTTCTGAATTTCGGTTTTCGCAAAAGGGACCGCACCGGCATCTTCTTTGCTTCCTTTTATGCCTTATCGAATTTCGTTCTGGCTTACAGTTGGAACATCATGTGGCTTGATACCCTGATTATCTTTCCGCTGGCAGTTTTGGGGCTGATCCGCCTGGTTCGCTATGGTGAACGAAAACTGTATCTGATCAGTCTGGCTCTAATGCTGATGTTTAACTATTACACAGCATTTTTTGCCTGTATCTTCATCGCTCTTTACGCACTACTGCTTCTCGCCCGCTATATCAATAAAGCATCCTGGCAGGTGTTTTTTAGTAAACTGGGACAGATAATCGGACTCTCGATTCTTGCCGCTATGTTGGCGGCGGTAGTTTTGCTGCCGACTGCCAGAGCCCTTTCCATCACTTCCGCTGCGGGCGATACCTTTCCGAGCTGGGGCAATTTCTCCGACAGCATGTTTGACTATATGGGCCAGCTGGAAATCTTGCGTGAACCGAATGTTATGTCCGGTTTACCCAATATTTATGTAGGTTTGCTGCCACTTCTGCTTTTGCCCTACTTTTTCTTAAGTAAAACTATTAGCAGAAAAACGAAGATTGCACACGCGGGATTGATCGGCTTCCTCTTTATCAGTTTCTACAGCGCCGTTCTGGATTTTGCCTGGCATGGCTTCCATTATCCGAATTCGCTGGACTATCGCTATGCCTTTGTGCTGGTGCTCCTGCTTCTGGTAATGGCTTATCAGGCCTTACCTGAAATACGCAGGCGAGGAGCAGGTCCCGCATTGGGCATGGCCATGGTAATTCTTGCTTTTGTTTTGGTGCGAGAGTGGAACCAGGATCAAACGGGAGCGGGCAAATGGCGGGTACTAGCCACATTGATCCTGCTGGGCCTGTATGCGATTGTAATAAGCCGGCGTGCAAGCGGTCCGGTCCGTCCCCAAAAGCAGGTATTTGTCAGGCTGGGTACCACAGCTCTGGTACTTGTGATGTTGCTCGAGCTTCTTGCTAATGTATCAGGCGGCATCAGTGATTTGCAGAAGCGTTATCCACTGGGGGACCGCATCCACTATACAGACAATGCACGTGCAAAGGAGATAAGTAGCAGAATTGAGGAGATTAAGGACGAGAACGGCAGACCCTATATGCGCTTCGAAATCCTGCCGGACACGACTGTCAATGATCCTATGCTTTTTTCCACTAATGGTTTCACTATTTTTTCATCCACCTTTCAGGAGGCGCCTATAGATTTTTTGGGAGAACTTGGTTTTCCTACGAATGGTGTGAACAGCTTCCAATATAAGGAATCAAGTATTTTCATGGACAGCATCATGGGGATTGAGTATCTCTTCCGTCCCTGGGACACAGTTATTCTGGAAGATCTGCGGACAGAGCTTTCCGGAGGCATTAACTACAAACTGTACAGGAATGACTATGCGCTTCCCTTGGGGTTTTTCGTCCAGAGCACTGCAACAGACATTAATATGCAGGAATTAGCTGATTCTCCCTTTGCAGTTCAGGAAGATATGAATTATCTGATGGGCGGAACCGAACAGATCTATGAAGGTCTGCGCTTCTCGCCCTGGCTGAGCGAAGGTGCCTATGTTGAGGAGAGAGGAACTGACGGTGACCGATTCTATGCCCGCAGCAATGATTCCGACTGGGCCTTCCTTTATGCTGTAGCTCCGGAAAGCGGATCCTATTATCTGGCCTGGGACGATATCAATGCCGGTATTAAGAATGTCAACGGTTTCCTGCGCGACGGCATGGACTTCTTCCACGTCGGCGGTAAAACTAACAGCATGATTGACCTTGGCTATGTGGAAGCAGGAGACACCATTCATTTTCGTTTAAACATCGGCAGGAATGATCAGACGGACGGGGATTTCAAAGCTTATCTGGTCCGCCTGAACCAAGCGGCTTTTGAAGAGACTATCGCGGGATACAAATCAGCTTCTCTGGAAAACCTGAAACAGGGTTCGCGTTCTTTTGAAGGTACGATTAGGGCACCGGAAGAAGGTTTTGTCTTTATACCGACTTTTAACCACCCGGGCTGGAAGGTGAAAGTAGATAATGAGCCGGTTGAGGTCACTGCTATACGCGACAGCTTTATGCTGATTCCGGTTTCTGAAGGCGAGCATCAGATCGAAGCGAAGTTCACACCGCCGGGCTTTTATGCCGGTTTACTGATATCTCTGCTAACTGCGGGTGCCTGTCTGTTTTATTTACTTATGAGGAAAAAGAAACTCCCTAAGGCAACAGTTATTACAACTGATCATCAGATGATGATAGATAATAAAGGGAAGAATTCTGCACATAAGATGCGAAAAACAGAGATCCTAAACAGCGTTGAGAAATGATCGGAGGATAGAATGGAAAAACTATATCATATTCAGCTGGACGATTCACATGGAGCCCGTTATGCAATAATGCCGGGTGATCCGGGGAGGGTCGAACTAATAGCCAATTTGCTGGATGAGCCCAGATTCCTGGTTTCAAACCGCGAATATACAAGCTGGATCGGTTCATTGGAAGGCGAGAATGTACTGGTCACATCTCACGGAATTGGCGGACCTTCAACAGCGATAGCAGTGGAGGAACTATACCGGACGGGAGTCAGGAACTTTATCCGTGTAGGAACCTGTGGTGGCATGGATTTGGAAGTGGCGGGCGGTGATTTGGTGATAGCGACAGCAGCTATTCGTATGGAAGGTACATCACGTGAGTATGTTCCGATCGAATTTCCCGCTGTTGCAAACTGGGATTTAACTGCCTCTTTGGTGGAAGAAGCCGAGTACAGAACCTTTCCTTATCACACAGGAGTAGTTCAGTGCAAGGATTCCTTCTATGGACAACATGATCCTGAACGCATGCCGGCCGGCTATGAGCTGAAAAACAAATGGGATGCCTGGATTAAGGCCAAAACCCTGGCTTCCGAGATGGAAAGTGCGACACTTTTCATTGTCGCTCAGGTTTTGGGGGCCCGGGCTGCCTGTATCCTGACTACTATCTGGAATCAGGAACGCATCAAGCAGGGACTCGATGACGATCAGGCTTATGGCAGTGGACGGGCCATTAAAACTGCTGTAGAAGCGGTACGCAGGGATATTCTCAAGCAGCGATAGTTTCTTCGCAATAAAGATGAATTTTGTATAATTTGACTAAAGCAAGTAAGATATTTATGATTGGCTATGGTCAGATTATTAAGTGAGGTACTAAATGGAACGTTCAGTATTAATACATGGTGATTTATTATATGCAGCCACGCCACAGGAGCTCTCCCTGCACCCGGATTCCTGGATGCATCTGAAGTCAGGTAAAGTTGAAGGCATTTATGCTGAAAAGCCGGAATTGGAAGACTGCGAGATCAGAGACTACGGCAAACAAATGATTATTCCGGTTTTTGCAGATATACATTTGCACTCAGTTCAGTACGGCCAGCGTGGTTTAGGCATGAATCTGGAACTTTTGCCCTGGCTTAGCAACTATACCTTCAAGGAAGAGGCCCGCTTTGAAGACCTGGAATATGGCAGGAAAGTTTTCCCACTCCTGTTGAATGAGCTGTGGTCACTTGGCTCTCTTAACCTCTGTACGTATTCCAGTATGCATCTGGAATCAAGCCTGATGCTGATGGACATGTATGAAGAGGCGGGTTTCCGCGCCTATGTCGGCAAAGTCAATATGGACTGCTGTGATGAACCCAGACTGAAAGAGGAATGTGATATTTCTTACACTGACACCAAGGAATGGTTGGAAAGAAGCAAGCATTACAAGAATGTGAAGCCGATTATTACTCCACGCTTTGCACCTTCCTGTACGGCACCCCTTTTGAAAAACCTTGGTGTTCTGGCTCGGGAGCACGACCTGCCTGTCCAAACCCATTTGAACGAAAACAAAGGCGAGATCTCCTGGGTGCAGGAATTATTCCCTGAATCCAAGAGTTATTATGATGTTTACCGCAGTTACAATCTGAATCCCAAGGGTAAAACAGTTCTGGCTCACTGTATTCATAATTCAGAGGAAGAGTTGGAAGCTATGCTCGAGGATGAAGTCTTTGTTGCTCATTGCCCTGCATCAAATATTAACCTGTCCAGTGGCATTATGCCCTTGAGAGAAATGCTGGATGCAGGCTTCAATGTCGGCCTGGGTTCGGATATCGGCGCCGGAGACAGGCTGTTTATGGGAACAGCAGCAGTTGATGCTATCCGTGCGTCTAAATTGTATAGCCTGCAAAGTGAAGGTGAAGTCGAGCCAGTCAATTACATCGAGGCTTTTTACTTGGCTACCGCCGGAGGCGGAGCCTTCTTTGGTGAGTGTGGAAGCTTTGCGCCGGGCAGCACAGCAGATTATCTGGTTATTGACGACAAATGCTGGCCGGCTTCTGACCGCATCAATCTGGAGGAAAGGCTGCAGCAATTCCTCTATCTCGGAGGAGCCGATCAAATCAGCGTACGATGCATGCGTGGCGAAGTGATCGAGAAACCCTTCCCGGATATCGGTTAATAAACTGTTCAATAAGTAAAACACTCCCTGCGGGCTTTATTGCGGCAGGGAGTGTTTTTTATAACTAAGATATATCACGCATGAGTACCCGTCCCGGTCTTCTGCCGGTATGAACACCCCTTTCAACAGTCAGCTCGCCGTTTACAAAGACATATTCGATCCCGACCGGGTATTGCTGTGGATTTTCGAGAGTCGCACAGTCATTTATGCTTTCAGGATTCAGCAAGACAATATCTGCATAATATCCTTCCTTCAAGAAGCCCCTCTCCTGCAAGCGAAAAAGCTCTGCCGCCTTACCGGTCGTTTTGTAAACAGCTTCCTCCCAGGAGAGTAAGCCCTCCTCGCGTACATATTTACCGAAAAAGCGGGGAAAGGAACCATAAGTTCTGGGGTGGGGATGAGCACTGAATAAACCATCAGTGCACAAATTCATTTCCGGCCGCAGCATTAATCGCCTGATATGTTCTTCCTTTCCATATTTAGTGATGATGCTGATGGATCCTTTTTCAGAATATATCAGATCCATGGCAACTGTGAAGGGATCGGACTGTCTTAAATCAGCTATTTCATCGAGGCTCTTACCTAGTGCGTCAAAATTCTCTGCAGCTTCCACACTACTGATTAGCAAATTATCGGTTCCGGTGCTGCGACAGAAACCTGTCCAGCCGGGCAGACCGTGCTCCATATCGTGTTTCATGCGGGCTCTAAGTTCCCGTGACCCCAGGCGCGACAGCATCTTGTCAGCGCCGCCTTCCACTGCCCAAGGAGGCAACACAACTGTTAGGGTTGTGCTGCCGAAAGGATAGGGATACTGGTCAAAGGAAACAGCCAGGCCCTCTTCCTTTGCCTGATCCAGCAGCTCTATCATCCGGTCCAGTTTATAAAAATTCCACTCTCCGGCTACTTTGAAATGAGAAATATGCCCGCGACATCCACTGCTGCGACAGATCTCAATAACTTCTTCTATTGCTTCAAGGATTTCATTGGCTTCACTGCGCAAGTGGATGGCGAATACTCCGTCATACTCAGGGAGAAGGGAACATAAGTCTGCCAGTTCCGCCGTATCGGCGTAGATGCTTGGAATATAATCCAGGCCCGTGGTGAGCCCGAAACCTCCATTTTCCAGATCTTGTCTCAGCAACTCCTTCATACTGGAAAGATTTTCTGCCGAAGGAGCAGAAGGGTCGTATCCCATGGCGCAAAGGCGCAGATTGCCATGCGGAGCCATAATACACATATTGACAGCCGGCCTTGCCTGTCGTACAGCCTCACGATAATTTTCCAAAGTGTGGAAGTGCCAATCGAAGTTTTCGCTGTCACCATCTATTCCGCTAAGATACTTCCGCCAGCTTTCAATATGTTCTTCCGGCAGTGGAGCGACCGCAGTCCCGTCCTGGCCGGCAAATTCACAGGTAATACCCTGCAGACTTTTAGCCGGCAGGCAGGGGTCATCAAAAACCATCACATCGGAATGAGCATGTGTATCAATAAAACCCGGGCTTGCGTACAAGCCGGAACCATCTATGACAAGTTTATAACTTCCGGATGAAGCATCCTGTTTGCAGCTGTCATCGATCAGCTCGATCCTGTCGCCATTAATGACGATATCAGCAGCATATTTCTCTCTTTGTCCACTGCCATCAATCAGCATTACATTTTTAATTAACGTACTCAAAAGAGGCCAGCCTTTCTTAAATCTGTTCTAGTCTTCGAGACCAAGTAAGTTCCCGCAAATTCTGCGGTAGACTTCAGCGGCCTTCTGCAAGTGTGCAATCTCGATGTACTCATCATCCATATGACATTGCCTTTCTTTGGAGGGGCCGAAACCATAGACGGTCAAACCGGCTTCGCCGCCATAGTGACTGCCGTTGGTGCAGAAACTGTAGACACCTTTAGCGCGCGGTAATCCGGCATTTTCCATTGCGTCAAGAATAGCCTGACTCTCAGCAGAGTCAGGATCAGATTTCCAGGCAGGGAAGAATCGCTTTGCACTAATGATCTCGCCGGTGTAGCAGACAGCAGAAGACTCGACCAGACTCGCTGCGGCCTTGAAATCAGAGATTTTGCTGCTTAGCAGGTCAATAGCCTCATTGATGGAAGCCAAAATACTCTCAGCACTGTCAGTCGTCAGCGTACGCACATCATAGGTGGCCAGACAGCGGGCAGGGACTACGGAAGCTCCGGGATAGGGCTGCGAGCAGATGTCCACCAGCTCCATAATGCCGGGACCTAAATCCTCATCATGACCCAACTTTACTTTTGCAATCTTCGGAATCAGTTCAGCCATGTGATAGACGGCGTTTATTCCCTCTGAGGGATTCGAAGAATGGCAGGGCTTGCCGAAGGTTTCAATACGAACTTCCATCCGCCCGCGTTGACCATAGTTAAGTTTCAAGTCCGTTGTTTCACAGATGATGACGTAGTCGGGCTTGTGTTTTTTGGAGATTTCGCGCGCTGCCACTCCTTCAAAACATTCCTCATGTACAATGCCGCTGATCATTATGTCGCCGGCAAAGTCACGACCGTGTTCATGTACGAATTCTGCAACTCCGGCAATTGCAGCAGCTAAAGGCCCCTTCATATCGCTGCTGCCACGGCCATAGACTCTGCCATCTCTGATCTGTCCGCCAAAAGGATCTTCGGCCCAATCTTCGGGCTTTGGGATGCCGACAGTGTCAATATGTGAATCGAAGAGAAGCTTTTTGCCCGGACGCTCACCCCGGATTATGCCTACAATGCTGCCATAGCGGTCAACACTGATTTCATCGAACTCCAAGCGTGTGAATAAATCTTTTAAAAATTCCACTACAGCCTTTTCATCTCCCGACAGGCTCCGAATCTGAAGCAGCTTCGAGCACAGTTTTTCCACATTTACACGCATATCTTCCCTCCATAAGTCACACTGCACATTTTCAAGATCAACTAAATCTTATCACTTTCACATCTCATCGTTTGCCCATAGTTTTCTTTAGGTATCAGTTTGTGGCGAGACTATGAAAAATATCGAAAATTCAAACAGATAAACAATCCACCTCAACAATACAAAAAACATATATGCTAGACTAACTTATGTAAAAATCTTGAACTAATTTATCGCCCGGATTATCCCTTTCATAGAAGCAACTTAATCAGGCAGAGGAAGGAAATAGTTAATGAACGAACAAAAATTTTCGCCAGAGGAAGAGTATCCCGACATTAAAGAGATAAAGGATCTTCCTAATCCGGAAGAGAGAGTTTTTGAATCTGAAGAAATCCCCGTGCAGAACATGGAAAGACAGGGAACGCGGACTGTGTTCCAGACAAATCCGCAACCACCGCTACGCTATCAGAGCACAGGTAATAATGTTTATCGACAGACTTCGAGAGGGCAAGACACTGCCCGTGTCTATTACCAGGCACCCGTAGTTTCTTCCCAGGGCAATCCTGCAGGTGGAGCCACCGAAAGAACAGGTTCCCGAAAAACCCCGGGGGCAATCGGTTTCGCTTTTGCGTCTTCTCTCCTATCTCTCTTTTTGATACCCATGTTTCGCGAATTTATGCCATACTTTTTGAATGCTTATGCCGATCCCCTTACTTATGATCGCGAGGCTTACCTGCTGTATTTCCTTCTTGTCTTGATCTACGGTGGAGCAAGTGCGATGCTAGCGGTGTTCGGGCTTATCTTCGCTCCGGTGGGGATGAACAAGGCAAAGCGCTACGATCTGGAAGGGTATGCCCTCGGCTCAGCGACAATTCTGATTTCAGTAGTATCTCTGCTACTTCTTACGCTCAGTATTGCTTGCTCCTTGGTCATCAATAATATAATCTAAAAAAATTACAAACAAATAGTCATAATAAGGAACTAACTATAATGGAAATTATTACAGGTAAAGCTTACTATCAGGCTCCACCGATTTATCATCTAAGAGATTTACTCATCGAGAGTCAGAAAAAATTCAAAGACCGCATCAGTGTAGCTTATCGCGAAAAAGTGAGTGACAAAGACCCGGCCACAAAGACATACGACGATCTTTATCGTGATGTGGTGCGTATGCAGGACTCACTGAGTAAGACTACGAAAGCCGGTAGCAGGATAGCTGTTATCGGTGATAACAGCTACAAATGGATGGTGACTTATCTTGCAGTTGCCTCTGGCTTCGGCACTATTGTGCCGCTGGACCGTTTGTTGAAACCCGAGGAGCTGGGCCCCATGCTGGAACGCAGCAAAGCCTCAGTTGTCGTGTATGATGCACCTTTCCATGAATTGATGCAGTCTCTGAAAAAGGACAATGACAATATTTCTCATACTATCTTTATGGAAAGTGAAAAACTGACGGAAAAAATGGAAGCTGAAATCAGAAGCGAACATTCAGCTGATTCTTCCTTCTTCTTTTTCAACGATTTCATGGCCAATGCCGATTGCGAAGCAGACCTTGAATCAGCCGGCCCCGATTCCTTGCTCTGGAAAGCTCATCGGGATGACGAAACCTGCGCCATTCTTTTCACATCAGGCACCAGCTCATCAGCTAAAGCAGTCATGCTTACTGAGAAAAACCTCTGCTCAAATGTGCGTGCTCTCCTCGGCTCCGTGAGTTTCGATGATAATATCAGCGCCTTGTCGGTCCTGCCCTTACACCATACATTCGAAAACACCTGTGGCTTCCTGACCATGCTTGCCATCGGAGCTCGTATTGATATCTGTGATGGCCTGCGCTACGTGTCAAAAAATCTGAAAGAGTATCAAACTTACATAATGATTGCTGTCCCTGCTCTCCTGACCGGAATGAAGCGCGCCATAGAAAACCAGGCGAAAAGAACCGGCCAGTATCGCAAATTGCGTCTGGGATTGCGTTTGTCCCGGTCCTTGCACTTTGTCGGTATCGATTTGAGACGCAAGATCTTTAAGGATGTCCTGTCTGAGTTGGGCGGAAAGCTCCAGGTCATTATCAGCGGTGCAGCCTCTTTGGACAAAGAAACATTACGTTTTTTTGATGCTCTCGGCGTTGATGTGTTACAAGGCTACGGCCTGACTGAAGCTTCGCCGGTAGTCTCAGGCGGCAATACCAAGGTCAACGTGCTCGGTACCGTAGGGCAGCCCATTTCGGGCATTACTGTCGCAATCGATAATGATAAAAAGGGCGAACCCGGAGAGATTCTTGTCTACGCAGATACAGTTATGAAGGGTTATCTGGACGACGAAGTGTCGACAAAGGAAGCCATCGATGAAGCCGGCTGGCTACATACCGGTGATATCGGTCGCATGGGCAGACGAAACTCTATCAGCATCACCGGACGAAGCAAGTCTATGATCGTACTGTCGTCGGGGAAAAAGGTTTTTCCGGAAGAACTGGAAACACTGCTAAAACAAGGGGAGTACATCAAAGACTCGCTGGTTTTCGGTCAGGAAACAGATTCAGGCGACGTCATTATCACCGCCAAGCTGGTACTTGATGAAGAGAGAATCCGTGAAAGAACCGGTAATCATGACGGAGTCTTAAATGAGGCTGATATCAGTGATGAACTGGCCCTTATGATTGATGAAATTAACCGCAGTCTGCCTTCTTTCAAAGGAATCCGTTCCTATTTTTACAGTTTTCAGGACATGATTCAGACCACGACGATGAAAGTGCGCCGCGGTATGGAAATGGATAATTTGAAGGTCCTCTATGAACAGTCGAAAGAGAACTGGCAGGCACTGCGTGGTGCAAATATAGATAAACTTACCGCTGCTGCTGAAGAATCTCAAAATTCTACTGAGGCAAAGGATAATACGTCAGGCTTAACGGCAGAGGGCTCCGACAAGAAAGTGGCCAAGCCGGAGAAGGAAAATTCAATTTTGGAGAATATGCGTCTCAAGGAGTTGAAACGTGCCAGACACAGGTACTATCGCGAGTTGCGCGTGATCAACAGGATGCGTGAAAATATAGAGAAAAGGCGTGGACTTCTGGCAGAGGATGAGCGCAATCTTGAAATATGTGAGGCTGTTCTGAAACAGCGCCTGAATAAAATTAAGCAGACGATTGAAGTGGACGGTTCAGCCAGCCCCAAAGCAATCTTGCAGGAGAATTAGACAGTTTATTTACCTGATACAGGGGACTGTGGCCACAGTCCCCTTAGTCTTCTCAGGCATCAGCCGGGGCAAAAAGGATTTCGCCATTTTCCAGAGAGGCGATTCTTGCCAGAGAACAAAGATTAAAGCCGGCTGCCCGGATCAGGTCCGGTCCTTCCTGGAATGATTTCTCAATTGCAATTCCGATACCGGCAACAGAAGCCTGCGCAGATTCGACCAAATCGATCAGTCCTCTGAGAGCACAACCATTTGCCAGAAAGTCATCTACGATCAGGACATGATCATCTTCTGTCAGCAGGCGTTTCGAAATGGCGATACTGTATTCTTTTCTTTTTGTATATGAATAAACGCTGCTTTGGTGACGATCAGAGGTAAGATTGACTGTGTCATATTTTTTTGCAAAAAGAGCGGGGACGGAAAATTTCCGCGCCACCAATGCTGCGATAGCAATGCCGGAGGCCTCGATAGTCATAACTTTACTGATCGGCTCATCCTCAAAATAACGGTGCCATGTCTCGGCCATGGCATCGAAGAGCTCTACGTCCAGCCCCTGATTAAGAAAACTGTCTACCAAAAGAATGTTGCCGGGCAAAACCCGGCCGTCAGCTAATATTCGTTCTTCTAATTGTTTCATATCCTTCTCCCTCTTTAAGACCGCTTTAACAAAATTGACTTCCCGTCTCATTTTGTCGAGGAGGAAATGGTCAGCCCGAACATTTCCTGAAAATATCTTAGCAGATCCCTCAGCTATTGGATCCGGCAGCCGAGTATTTTCGGCAAAATATCATTTTCAACAAGCCGGACTGTCTGATATTCATGCATATGTTAAGATAAAGAAAAATGATGTTAGAGAGGGTTCACGATGCAAACATCTAAACGTATCGGCAAAATGCAGCTTTCGCCTATCAGGCGTCTCGTACCATATGCAAATGAAGCCAAAAAGAGGGGTACTAAAGTATTCCATCTGAATATAGGACAACCGGATATAGAGACACCAAAGGTCTTTATGAAGGCGATCAAGGAAGCGGAGATTGATGTGCTTGCCTATGCTGATTCCCGAGGCTGGGATCCCTTGCGTCAAAGCCTGGTTGACTATTACAAACGAATCGGCGGAGACTTTGAGATCGAAGACTTTGTTATTACAAATGGCGGCAGCGAAGCATTGCAATGGTCTTTTGTCATCACCTGTGATATCGATGATGAGATTTTGGTTCCTGAACCTTTTTATACGAATTATAATAGCTTCACCGCACCGTTCACTGTCAGCATAACTCCTATCACCACTCGTGCAGAGAACGGTTTCGCCTTACCTGATGAAGCAAGCATTGTTGAACTGATCACAGACAGAACACGCTGTATCGCCCTATCTAACCCCGGCAACCCGACCGGCGTTGTGTATACGCGTGAAGAAGTAGAAATGATTGCCAAAATCGCTAAAGAACATGACCTCTACATTATTGCTGACGAGGTTTATCGGGAATTCTGCTACGACGGTAAAGAGGCAGTCAGCTTTGCCACCTTGGAAGATGTCAAAGATAGGGTGATCATTGTCGACAGTGTCTCCAAGCGTTTTTCCGCCTGCGGTGCCCGTATCGGATGTATTGCTTCCAAGAATAAAGAAGTGATGCTGGGAGCTCTGAAAATGGCTCAGGGCCGCCTGAGCTCACCTACCTTGGAGATGATTGGTGCTAAGGCGCTTTATGATCTGGATCCTGATTACTTTGATCCGATTCGTGAGCGTTATCAGAGACGTCGCGATGTAATGGTCGACGCCATGGAAAAAATGGAAGGCGTGATGATCAAGCGTCCGGCAGGGGCCTTTTACGCTATTGCCAGTCTGCCGGTAGACAATGCAGAGAAATTTGCCATCTGGATGCTGAGTGAGTTCGAGCAGGACGGCAAGACAGTCATGGTGGCTCCGGTGGAGAACTTCTACGCTACCAAAAATATGGGATTAAACGAGGCTCGAGTAGCCTATGTTCTTAATGAAGAAGATCTGCTTGAAGCAATGAAAATTCTTGATGCAGGATTGAAAGCTTATCCCGGACGTACCATATAGAGTACATTTAAATTGAAGCTTGAAACGCCATCTCCGGACAGGGGGTGGCGTTTTGCATTCTCCGATCCGTAGAATAGTTGTTTGTGTAATATGTTGTCTATACTATATAAATATTACAAACATTTGGGGTATGTGCATGTTTTCACGGTTTGAAGCTACATTTACTTCATCTGACTTTTTTACATTCAATTTTTGTGAACTTAGCGAACTGATACGCAATATTCCGGGTTTGGAGCCAGCTGAACTGAATCCCGAGAAGATTTCCTGTCTGTGTTCACCCCAGGGTCTTGCAGTGGAGTTATCTCTGCCGGGGCAGGGTGACTATTTGCTTTGCCTCTATGATATGCGAGAGTTTGAGCGGGCCAGATGGGCCTGGGATTTTGCTATGTATAGTTCCGCACTGGTGGATAAAATCTGCAAAAAACCCTACAGCGATAACTCATTTTTGAGCTCAGCCAGATTTTCTTGTGTTAACCAGTATTCTTATGTGCTGATGCCTGTGAAAAAGGGACGGCCATTGAGTGAGATGAGGCAGCAGGAAGATTTTTTGCAAGTACTTCTCGATTTTGTTTTGCTCTCTTCCATACCTGTTTCTCTGAAAAAAGAGTCGCGCCTTAGTTTTGTAGATATCGGCCGTGATAAGGATATGTTTTTCCGTGACTTCAAAACTCAATTCAGACGTGCTGAAGAGCACTTTTTCAACTACCGTGAACTGAGAGGAATGCCGGTATTTTTAAAGAAAAGCAAGCACAATTTGCGAAGGAGCAGATACTTAATAAATACAATGCAAATGTCCCGTTATACCATGTCGGGGATTCATCGTCTCAAAGACGGCACCCTGCATTTATCAAAACCGCTTTGTCTTGAATATAGCATCATAGACATAAATCTCTGCGACTTGTTAGACTTGTTCCATGAAGCAAAAGACACGGTGAAGAGCCTTCTAGTCCATGTGTATTACAATCTGCAGGTTCCTTTACAGTTTTTTAATCTCTACGCTTTGTATAATTTTATTCAGATAATAGATAATTGGAAATTGCCATATTCAGATTATTGCTTCGAGAAAATATTTGATGATCTGCTGAAATATAAAGCCGCACACAGCGATTTTAAAACCTGTATACCGCAATGGTATCAGGAGCCTGTGGTGTTTCCGCAGCTTCAGGAAAATCCTTTCAATTCTAATGTTACCGTTTTATATCTCTGGGAACATATAAAGGAAATCATGCTATAATATAAAAATAATTTGATATGAAAGGAGCTGCCTATATGTCAAACGGACCAAGTAGTGGTGATACCTTTATGAGTGGTATCCGCTTTTATAGAAAAAAGAACCATATGACCCAAATAGATTTGGCCGAGGCTATGGGTGTGACTCAAACTTCTGTCAGTCAATGGGAGAGCGGTCGGAACTATCCCGATATCAAGACCGCGCGAAGGTTGGCAGATTATTTCAGCACCTCATTGGACAATGTACTCAGTCAGAGATCCCTGGAAGAGTTCGAGGATGCCGATCGTTTTTCTTTGAGACCAGGTGACTATATCGACAATGCGGAAACAAGTGAAGAACAAGTACAAATTCTGGAGCAGAAACGTCTCTTGTTGCGGATATTTGAAGTTCTTTCCCCGACTGCCCGCCAGCGGGTACTTGATCGCGCTGAAGCCTATTTCGAAGTAGAGCAGCTATCCGCTCAGGAAGACTTGAAATAATTGAGATAATTTGATAGCACTATCTTGAACATAAGGCATAGCCGTTAATGCGACTATGCCTTTATTAATCTTAAAAATCAGCAGAAAGTGGCATATGTCCCAATTTTACTATGCTATGATAAGTAGTAGATTTTCGATCTATTAAAAGATGTATCGTAAGTAAGAAAAAATTGTATTCTTACACCAAGCTATCTAAGAAAACCGAAGGAGTAAGTATGGCGCAAGTTTTGTTAGGCAAAGAAGTTGCCGATGTTTTGACAGAAGAACTGGTAGAGAGGGTTGCTAAGCTGAAGGCCGGGGGTGTTGAACCCTCTTTGGCTATTGTGCGCTTAGGAAATGAAGCTGATGATCTTTCTTACGAGCGTGGTGCCCTAAACCGTGCCGAAAAAGCAGGTGTAAAGGTTAAAGTTTTTGACTTGCCGCGAGATCTGCCACAGGAAGATCTGGAACAAGTTATTCTGGAGATAAATCAGGATGATTCACTTCACGGATGTTTGATCTTCAGACCCTTACCAGGGCAGATCGATGAAGAGAAAATTGCTGCGTTACTTGCACCGGCCAAGGACATAGACGGTTTTACCGATGGCTCTTTGGTGGGAGTCTTTAAAGGTGAGCAGACCGGCTTTGCTCCATGCACTGCTGAAGCAGCTATCGCCATTCTCAAACACTATAATGTGAATCTGAATGGAGCACGCGCTGTTGTTCTGGGTCGCAGCCTGGTTATCGGTAAGCCGGTAGCGATGATGCTCTTGCAGGAAAACTCCACAGTTACAATTTGTCACAGCCGCACAAAGGAGATCGCAAAGGCTGCGAAAGATGCAGATGTCTTGATTGCCGCTGTTGGACAGGCTAAAATGGTTACCCCGGAATTTTGTAATCCCGGACAAGTTATCATCGACGTAGGAATTAATGTAGACGAAGAGGGGAAATTATTGGGCGACGTAGATTACGACGCTGTTGAGCCCCTGGTTAAAGCAATTACTCCGGTGCCGCGCGGTGTTGGTTCGGTCACAACATCTATTCTGATGAAACATGTTGTCGAAGCAGCGGAACGTGCCACTGATTAACCGACAAGACTGAAACACCTAGTTGGAGATTAATTGACGAAAGTGCTTGTCCTTTGTATAATTCCAATGCTGTGCCTATAAATGCCCTGCCCTGTCGGGTCTTTACATGCTAAGCAGATGTCGATCATATTGATCTTGATCTTTATACGTAAAGAGTTAAACCAGGCATACCGGAAAGAAGTGTGCCGGGAAACTTTTTACTTTGATGAAAGGAATGATTTGAATGAAGCGGACGTATCAACCTAAGAAAAGACAGCGCGCACGCGAACACGGTTTCCGTAAGCGCATGAGAACGTCATCAGGCAGAAATATCCTGAAGCGCCGTCGTCGCAAAGGCCGTAAAGTGCTGAGCGCTTAAGCGGATTCTTTGTGCCGACTTATGAGAAGCTTAAAAGAAATATTGATTTCACACGAGTGTATCGCCGTGGTCAGCATTATAGCGGGCGATATCTCGTGCTGCATGCTTTTAAGCGAAGAGAAAAAGAACAGGATGCCCTGCCCCGAGTAGGTTTTGCCGTTGCAAAAAAGACCCGGAGCAGCGTAGAACGCAATCGCATGAAACGCCTGTTGCGTGAAGTTTTCAGACTAAGCGAACTTAAGCTTCTTCCCGGTAATGATATTATCGTGACAGCTCGCTGGCAGGATCCGGAACCGGATCAGAAGACATTGCGCAAAGAGTTGCTTTATTTGCTCAGGAAGATGGAGCTGACTAAAGAAACATAAGACAGCCCGCAGAGGGGATTTGCAATAGTGAAAAACGAAGTGACCGAGAAAAGAACGCTGCAGCAGAATTCTTTGCCTGCGCGTTTTATCTTGCGTTTAATCAGTTTTTATCAAAAAGAAATATCACCGCAAAAGCCTGCCTGCTGCCGTTTTACTCCTAGCTGCTCCGCTTATGCCAAGGAAGCTATTACTATGCATGGAGCAGTGCGTGGCAGCGCTTTAGCCCTTTGGCGCATTTTGCGCTGTAATCCTTTCGGTAAGAGCGGCTATGATCCTGTGCCTGAAAAAACCAAGCTCTGCACATGCAATGAAAGGCCTGAGAGCGCAATAAATTTGTCTGAACACTAAATGAAATCGAGGAGTTTTCAAGAATGATTAGTTTTGTCCCGGTACAGCTAGCTCTTTTAGATCCGCTGTATAAATTATTTGGCTTGATCCTGAGCAATTTATATATATGGATAGGCAACTATGGTCTCGTAGTTATCCTGTTCACCGTTGCTGTGCGAGCTATCCTTACGCCTCTAGGTTTACGTTCTCAACGCAACATGCTGAAACAGCAATTACTGCAGCCTGACATACAGGAAATCCAGAGACGCTATAAAAAGACTCCCGAGCGTCAGCAGGAACTGACTCAGGCTCTATATAAAAAGCATGGTGTTTCGATGGCGGGCGGCTGTGTCACATCTATGATTCCCCTGCTGATTATCTGGCCTTTAATCTATATCTTCCGCTCACCCTTGCGCTGGGTAGGCAAAGTTCCTGTAGCCAGCCTGCGTCTGATTGCGGGACTCTTGCAGGCGGAAGGTTTAATGACAGAAGCTCAGGTAGGCCAGGTCGCCCTGATGGACATTCCGGTAATAAACGGTTTGCGTGAGTCGGCCTCAACCTTGGCAACTTCAGTCGAGAATGGCTGGATCCGTTTGGAGCAGATTGTAAACACGCGCTTCTTAGGTATGGACCTTGCACGGACACCTTCCTGGAAGCCGGCTGACTGGTTCGGACCCGAATGGCGCACATGGCTGCCATTACTGATTTTGGTGATTGTGACCATCTCATCTTATTTTCTGCAAATGTACATTGCACGAATCAGCACACCTTTCCCCAAACAGACAAAGGCGGAAAAAGCCCGCGAGAAGAATAATCCTGCCAAGAGTGGTCAGACACCGGAAGGTCAGGCAGCAGGAATGGGTAAAAGCATGCAAATCTTCATGCCCCTGATTATGCTCTACACCATGTTCACCTTTCCGGCAGCTATGGGTCTTTACTGGCTGTTCCAGAACCTGATGTATCTGGTGCAGTCGTTATTGGGCTATGAGTTCTATGTCAAACCCTTAAAGAGAGAGTACGCGGCAGATGCTGCACCGCTGTCACGGAAAGCACGGGAAGAGGTGCCGGATAGTGGTATGGGGGCAGAGAAAAAACAGGGATCCTTTATGGATCGTGTCAAAGAAATGCTTAACAAGGACAAACATGAATAGGAATTGCATTCATCTTTACAGCAGAGTTTTGTGGTGGAACTTGCTGTCTATTTAGGAGGACACCATGGCTAGAAGAAATTCAATTGAAATATCCGGCAAGACAGTTGACATTGCTGTTGAGAAAGCATTGGAAGAGCTGGGAGTCCACAGAAATGATGTGGAAGTGGAAATCTTAGACGAAGGTGAGATCGGCGGTTTACTCGGCTTCGGACGAAGACCTGCACTGGTGAGGGTAAGCCTGAAGCCCGGTGCTGCAGTAGATGAAGAAGACGATCCCGGCGACTATGATGACGATGATCAGGAAAGCGAAGAGATCGATGTTCTTGAGTATGATGAAACTGACCGCGAAGAAGACGACCAAAGTTCTGAACGTGGCTTTGCAGCTGCTGAAAATGCCGTATTGGATTATTTCCAGGATGTTCTCTCCGGCATCGGCATTCATGGCAGAATAGATTCGTACGTAGACGGAGAAGGAAGCCTCCACATCGATGTCAGCGGTTCAGACAGCGGCGCAGCTATCGGGCGTCACGGTGAAACTCTCGAGGCCTTGCAGTATCTGGCCAACGTCGTCGCCAATAAGTATGTCGATGATTACTTGCGTGTTGTGGTGGATGTCGCCGGCTATCGCAAGAGATCTGAAGAAAGAATTCAGGACCTGGCCAACCGCACGGCGGATAAAGTCATGGCCAGCGGACGTGAAATGAAATTAAAACCCATGAATCCGGCGGAAAGACGTTTGGTTCACATGTGCCTCCGTGAGTATCCGGGCATCGTTACCTACAGTGAAGGCAGAGATCCCAGAAGACATATAGTAGTGGCACCAAGTGATGGTGTTGAAGTTATAGATGACAAGAACGAATGAAAATTTAGCAGAGGGCAAACTAGCAAATCAGCAAGCTGATATTGATACGATTGCTGCTTTTTCAACACCGCCCGGCCAAAGTGGTCTGGCGGTGATTCGTCTTTCAGGGCCTGAAGCCGCTGCCATCTGCGACCGGCTCTTTCGGCCCTATGGCGACAGATTTCCCCTGCCATCCGCTATGGAAGGCTATACAATGGCCCCCGGTATCTGGGCGGAAATTGATGAAGTAGTTCTGGCGGCCTTCCGTGCGCCCCATTCCTATACCGGCGAAGATGTCTATGAGATATCCTGCCATGGCGGCAATGCAGTGCGACAGGCAATTTTGGACAGCCTGATCAATAACGGTGCGCGTCCGGCTGAAGCCGGCGAGTTCAGCAAGCGGGCATTCATCAGTGGCAAGATGGATCTGGCACAGGCAGAGGCCGTGATGGATCTGATCCACGCTGAATCGGAACAACAGACAGAATTGGCCTTCGCCCAGTTGCGCGGCCGCCTGTCTCAGGCAGTACGTCTGGAACTGGACAAACTCTACGGTATTCTCGCATTCCTCGAAACCCTTATGGATTGGGATGAGGAAGAGGCACGTCCGGAGGATCGACTTCAGGTCAGCCGGGATCTTGTCTCTTCCGAGGAAAGCTTGAAACAGCTGGCAGACAGTTTCCGTTACGGTCGCATAGTGCGAGAAGGTCTTTCTATTGTAATTGCAGGTCGCCCTAACGCGGGCAAGTCCTCTCTGCTCAATTCTTTGACCGCACACGAACGTGCCATCGTCAGTGATATACCGGGTACAACCCGCGATACGATTGAGATTGATATCAATATGGGAGGCTATCTGCTTCATCTGACGGATACAGCCGGTTTGGCAGTCAAGTCCGATGATCCGATCGAACAGGAAGGTATCAAGCGGGCACAGGAAGCGCTGCAGAGCGCAGACCTGGTACTTTGGGTTTTATCTCCACCGCTCGGAAACCCGGCTGAACTTCACGATGAAATGAATACCATCAGAGAAATACAGTCCCGGGGTCAGAAGCTTCTGCTGATTTTAGGAAAAGATGATTTGCGTGCCACTGTAACCGCCGAGGAAGATCCTGCCAGCTTTGCCGCTGAATATCTGTCAGATGTACCGACTATAGCGTGGTCTGTCAAGCGCGAAGAAGATTTGGCATCCCTACGCAAGATACTCTTTAGTTTTATTGAAAATGACACACTGGAGACAGATACAAAGACGGACAAGACTGAGGAAGAGTCTTCCGGACATGGCATTCAGAGCCAGACTTCAGCGGCTATCGTTACTCATTCCAGACATAAGGCGCTGGCAGACAAAAGTCTGAAGCAGGTGCTTGCAGCCCGTCAGGCGATCGACAGCGGACTGTCCTATGATTTAATTGCGACTTTGCTCCGTTCAGCTGTTGAAAGTTTGGCAGCCATGAGCGGGGATGATGTTTCCGAAAAATTGATCGATACCATTTTTTCACGCTTTTGCATCGGCAAATAACAAGTACATTCAAAGTTGGTAACTGCCGGCTTTAAACAATAAATAAAAAGATAATGATGACTACTTTTCAAGAAGCAAGAAATAGAGAAAATACTTTTTTGGCGGACAGCGTCGACATAATCGTGGTCGGTGCCGGCCATGCCGGCTGTGAAGCAGCTCTGGCTGCAGCCCGTTTGGGCAAGACCTGTATCCTTTTCACAATGACGCTGGACAGCCTGGCAAATCTTCCCTGTAACCCGAACATCGGTGGTACTGCCAAAGGGCAGTTGGTTCGTGAAATTGATGCACTCGGTGGTGAAATGGGAAAAATCGCCGACCGCAATATGATACAGTTTCGCATGCTTAATGCCTCCAAGGGACCCGCTGTTATCTCGCCTAGAGCTCAAATGGATCGCGTTCACTACCAAAGAGATATGAAGGGTGTGCTGGAGCGGGAAAAGAACCTCCTGCTGGTCCAGCACGAAATCGTTGATGTTCTCTTTGCGGATGATACTGGTCCGGGACTGCCACGAGTCGCAGGAGTCATGTCGTCTACCGGCGGAATCTATCAGGCCCCGATTGTGATTCTCGCACCCGGTACCTTCCTGGATGCCCGGGTAATCATCGGAGATGCCATCATCGATTCCGGTCCTGACGCATTGGCACCTTCCCGGGGTCTTGGCCGGTCTTTGACCGACATGGGCCTGCCCACGAGACGGTTTAAAACCGGAACTCCCGGCCGCTTCCATCGACGCAGCCTGCATTTGGATGAGATGACCCTCCAGGAGGGCGACGAGATTCCCCGACCTTTTTCTTATGAAAATGATGACGATCCCGGCTGGCAGCCACGGGCGAATATCCCCTGCTATCTGACCTGGACGACGGACGGGACCAAGCAGATTTTAACAGATAACATGCACAGGTCCCCGCTCTACTCGGGGCTGATCGAGGGCATCGGTCCGCGTTACTGCCCCTCGATCGAAGATAAAATCGTTAAGTTCCCTGACCATGACCGCCACCATGTTTTTCTTGAGCCAACGGGCCTGGACACTGAGGAGTACTATGCTTCAGGCTTGTCCTCTTCAATGCCTGAAGAGGTCCAGCGTGGCTTGCTGAAGACTGTTCCCGGCATGGAAGATGCTGAAATGATGCGCCCGGCTTATGCCATTGAATATCTCTGTGTAGATCCGACTGTTCTGAAGCAGACGCTGGAACTGAAGTCTATTGACGGACTGTTCCTGGCAGGCCAGATCAACGGGTCTTCCGGCTATGAAGAAGCGGCCGCCCAGGGTTTGCTGGCAGGCATCAACGCCGTGCACAAGCTGGACGGAAAAGCTGAGTTTTTTGTCGACCGCTCGGATGGTTATATAGGGGTTTTGATTGACGACCTGGTGACCAAAGGCACGAACGAGCCCTATCGTATGATGACGTCCCGTGCTGAATACAGATTATTGCTGCGCCAGGATAATGCTGACCAGCGTCTCACGCAGAAAGGCTATGAGATAGGCCTTATTTCCGAAGAAAGATACCAGCATTTTTTGAAAAAACAAGAAGCGGTTGAAGCTGAAATTGAGCGCCTTAAAAATACAAGGGTCGAGAAATCGGATTTGTCTGACCGTGTTTTGCAGGCGATGAACAGCACGCCTCTGAAACAGGCCGCCAGCCTCTACAAACTGCTGAAACGTCCGGAAGTGACCTATGAAGGCTTGGCCGAAGTGGACCCGGGACGGCCTGACTTAGCCGGATCGGTCATTGAAACTGTTTCAATCCGGATCAGCTATGAGGGATATACGCGTCTTGAGCATGAGCGCGTGGAGCGTTTCCGCCGCTTGGAACACAAGCGCCTGCCTGAGGGAACTGATTATTCGAAGATTTCCGGCCTGCGACTTGAAGCAAGGCAAGCTCTGAACCAACGTCAGCCGAGCTCAGTCGGCCAGGCCGGCCGCCTGTCAGCTGTGTCGCCTGCGGATGTTCAAGTGCTTCTGGTCTACCTGGAGCAACAGTCACGCCAACGCGATCGTCAGGAGGCTGCCGGTGAAAAAACAGACGATTGAGCACGCTGCCGAGCGGGCCGGACTCGAATTGCCAGCCGAAACAATAGAGCAAATACAAGTATTTATCGCCCGTCTTCTAGAAAAAAATAAAGTGATGAATCTGACTGCGATTACCGAAGAAGAAGAAATCGCGGACAGTCACGTGCTGGATAGTTTTTTGCTCCTGCCCTACCTCCGTGGTAAAAGTATGATTGACGTCGGAACCGGCGCCGGATTTCCCGGTATGTTAGTGAAACTGGCGCGTCCGGAACTCAAGCTGGTACTGGTGGACTCCACGAGGAAGCGGATCAGCTTTCTGGAAGACCTGATCGAAGAGCTGGGATTGTCAGAGGTTTCCGCTGTCCACGGTCGCGCAGAAGATCTGGCTCATATGTCTGAGTATCGGGAAAAATTCGATACAGCAGTAGCACGTGCCGTCAGTTCGCTGGATATCTTGCTTGAATTGTGCCTTCCCATGGTTAAGCCCGGCGGCAGATTCCTCGCAATGAAAGGCAAGGAGGATGAACTGGATCTGGCAGCAAAAGCCATCCCTTTGCTGGGGGGCGGTAAAGCTACCGCAGACCACTATCTTTTACCGGGCACGGACAAGCAGAGAACCATGGTGATTGTGCCTAAGGAAAAGCCCACAAAACAACGATATCCACGACCTTTTGCAGCCATCAAGAAGTCCCCTTTATAAGCTGATCTATGCTAAAATAGTAGTAGATATTTGTGTCTTTTTTTGTGCTCTTTTTTAGTGAAAAAAAGACTTGTATTAAGGAGGCCTAAATGGCAGACAAGGGAAAAGATTCCTATCTGGACAGAGAAGCTGCAGTTGATCAAGCTTTCCAAAACCCCGACAACGAACCCATCCCTGTAGACATAGATCATGAGATGCGCCAGTCTTTTATTGATTATGCGATGAGCGTAATTACTGACCGTGCATTACCTGATGTGCGTGACGGACTGAAACCCGTACACAGGCGAATCCTCTATTCGATGTATACCCAGGGTTTTACCCATGACAAACCCTACCGCAAATGTGCGACCACAGTAGGTGATGTGCTGGGACGTTTCCACCCGCACGGTGACGCGTCCGTTTACGATGCCCTGGTGCGGCTGGCGCAGGATTTCTCCATGCGGCACCCTCTGGTGGATGGTCATGGCAACTTCGGCTCACGTGACGGTGACCCGCCGGCAGCCTATCGTTATACGGAAGCACGTCTGACCCGTCTTTCGGGTGAGATGATGAAGGATCTCAACAAAGACACTGTTGATTTCCAACCTAACTATGATGACCGACTGGAAGAGCCGATAGTTCTTCCGGCAGCTTTCCCCAACCTGCTCGTTTCAGGTTCAACCGGAATTGCAGTCGGTATGACAACCAACATCCCACCCCACAATATGCGTGAGGTGGTTGCAGGTGCCATTCACCTGATAGACAATCCCGA
>WPCH01302690.1_pt1 | contig 34062 bp, 30 predicted proteins | sample 5399881 | NCBI WGS metagenome assembly WPCH01 (sample SAMN12869468, study PRJNA574797) | sludge metagenome | isolation source: wastewater treatment of pH5 | place: China:Beijing | collected 2019-05-20
GGTATTGTTGCGAGTTTCTTTATCTTTATTTTTGCTTACGTTGTGCCACTTGTTAAACTGACGAATACCAAATCATTTATAACGCGTATTGATCGTGAAAACGCTCGTAAAGCGCAAAAGTATAATAAAGCATTACGTGAAGAAATTGCTGACAAAATGATTGATATTGCGCAAAATACTGAAGATATTGATTGGTATAGTAAAGAAAATGTTGATCGTTTAGCGGTTGCATTACGCACCCGAAATGATAAAGGATTAAAAGCCGTTTTAACGGAAATTTATAAGACAGATGTAAAGAAAAGTGCGAAGAAAATGATTCGTAGTAGTGCGATGAGAGTTGGCTTTACGACCGCTGCTTCACAATCAGAACTTGTTGATACATTGTTTATTGTTATTTTCCAACTTAATCTCATTAAAGATATTGTGTATTTATATGGTTATCGACCAACAGATGCACAAATGGCACGTATTTATAAAAACGTTGTCCGTAATGCACTCCTTGCGTATGGCGTTAGTAATGTTAGTGGGCAATTAGGCCGCTCGATTGGTGGTGGGCTTGTCGGTAAAGCGCTTGATCGCGGCGCAGCAAGTGGCAATCTTGCGCTTTCCGCAGTCGGAACACTACTAGGTGTTGTTGTCGATTCTGGCGTCCAATTTGTCGTTAATAGTACGCTAACAACATTAATTGGTTACCAAACCCAAAAGTATTTAGTTAAGGAATATAATTTGCAAGATATTCTTGATGACATTGAAATTATCGATAGTGAAATCGAAACAGCCCAAGAAATTGAAGCAATTAATAAAGAAATTAAAGCGGCGGTGAAAAAAGCACAAAAATCAAAGGAACCGAAAGCCGCACCAGCCTAATAAGTTAAAAAATAATGTATATAAACGAAACCCCATTTGATGCCGGCATTAAAACGGCCTTACAGCGGTCCTATCATCAGACAATGCAAAAGATTACGATTCTTTCGTCGCTTATTTTAATTATTTTTGCGAGTTTACTCTTAACAACAAAATATACAATCATCAGTTACATTTTATATGGTGTTGCCGGCTTTGTGCCTGCTTATTTACACCTTATCTTACCAGCGGTTATATTACGGAAAAATAAACCAAGTACCGAAAACGAAGCGATGTTTACCAAGGGTCTTGTGCAAACATATACATTTACAAAAGAGCACATTGTTGTAACATCATCGGATCCGTTAAGTCGCAAAGAAGGAATTATTATTTCGTACGCCGAAATAGTGCGCGTAACAAAAGTAAAAGGTTATGTTGTCTTTAACTTAGTAAGTAATATTGCGCATGCTTTAAGTGAAGAAGGTATGAAACAAGGGACAATAAATGATATTTACACGCTGCTCCAAAATGCCGCAAAGGCGAATACAACAACACCAAAATAAAAATAATCTATGGTAAAAAACTGGCATCATAAGGTGCCTTTTTTGAATATAGCTAATAAAATGGTATAATAAACACGGAACTGGTAGGTGAGGCAACCATTAGGATATAGGTTACTGCCGCAATTTAGTGGAGACACTACTTTGCTGGTTAACATTCTAGGTCGAATCAAGGTTTAGAATAATGTAATATCATGCCTAATGGAGTCAAAGCTTGAAACATGGGTTTCACTTTATTTTTAAAATTATGTGGCCAGTTCAATGCTGGCTTTTTTAATTACCAAAGAAGCGAAAGGAGTGACGAAGATGAAGAAAACAACGAAAAAAGTAAACATTCACAAACAACAAAGTGTTGAACACAATATTCGTAAATATGCGAATATGGCACTGCCTGAGCTTTATGATCAATTTGAAACAAAAGAAACAGGATTAAGTAAAAGCCAATTAATGCGCCTCGACGATAAGTATGATAAAAACATTATTGAGGTTGGGAAGAAAAATACGCGGTTTCGGCGGTTACTTAAAGCATTTATCAATCCGTTTAATTTAATTTTAATTTTTATTGCAATTGTCACGTTTATTCTTGACGTCTTACTTGCGGCAAATTTTGAAGATCGCGATTACTTAACAGTCATCATTATTGTGACACTAGTCATTGTTTCGTCGGTTGTTGCTTTTATCCAAGGCGAAAAATCAAATACGGCAACTGAGCAATTAACAAATTTAATTTCAAACAAGGCCGATGTTTTACGGGACGGTGTACTAACCGAAATTCTGATGGAAGACATTTTACCGGGTGACGTTGTGAAACTATCAGCAGGTGACATGATTCCCGCGGATATTCGCTTTATATCGACAAAAGACACATTTATTGCGCAAAGTGCCTTGACTGGTGAATCAAATCCAGTGGAGAAGTTTAGTGAACTAAAGGGAAGTGAAGAACAAGCTATTACCGATCTAGCAAATATTGGTTTCATGGGTTCTAACGTTGTTTCGGGTGTTGGTTATGGTGTTGTAATCTTAACAGGGAATGATACGTACTTTGGCTCGATGGCCGAAGAACTTGCAAGCCCCCGTGATAAAAACTCGTTTGAAACTGGTGTAAGTAACGTTAGTAAACTTTTAATTATTATGATGCTTGTCATGGTCCCAGTTGTGTTCTTACTAAACTGGATTGGGCCAAAAAGTGTTGGGTGGGAACCAGCATTACTTTTTGCGATTAGTATTGCCGTAGGTCTTACCCCAGAATTACTTCCGGTTATTATGACTTCAACACTAGCAACTGGGGCGATTGCAATGAGCCGCCATAAGGTTATTGTGAAAGACTTAGGGAGTATTCAAACATTTGGGCAAATGGATATTTTATGCACGGATAAAACGGGGACATTAACCGAAGATAAAATTATCTTAGAAAAATACATGAATTTAAAAGGGCAAGATGATTACCGGGTTTTACGGCATGCTTTTTTAAATAGTTATTTCCAAACGGGCCTTAAAAACTTAATGGACGTTGCAATTATTGAACGTGCACGCAAGAAAGATATATATAACGTTAAAGATATATATACAGTTGTTGACGAAATTCCGTTTGACTTCACACGGCGGCGGATGAGTGTTGTGATGCAAGATAATACAGGCAAGCGGCAACTCATTACCAAAGGGGCAGTTGAAGAAATGCTTGCAATTGCCAAGTTTGCAGAAATTGAAGGTGTTGTCGTGCCAATTGATGATGAAATTCGGCAAATTGCACTTGAAACGTATGATAAACATAATCGTGATGGGCTGCGTATGATTGCTGTTGCGCAAAAAAATGAAGTGCCGGACGAGCATACATTTGGCGTCCAAGATGAATCAGATATGGTGTTAATTGGTTTTATTGGTTTTCTTGATCCACCGAAAGAGAGCGCTAAAGATGCTATTAACGCCTTACGTGATCACGGGATTCGCACAATCGTTTTAACGGGTGACAGTGAAGGGGTGGCCGCGAAGGTTTGCCGCAAAGTTGGGATTAATGCCGAAAAGATTATTTTAGGTGTTGATGTCGAACGAATGAGTGACGAAGAGTTAAAAATTGAAATCCAAACATGTGACCTTTTTGCAAAACTCTCCCCGAAACAAAAAGAACGCATTGTTAGTTTATATCAAGAACTTGGTCATACGGTTGGTTTTTTAGGTGACGGGATTAATGATGCGCTTGCTTTAAAACAAGCTGACGTTGGCATTTCCGTTGATACTGCTGTTGATATTGCTAAAGAAACGGCCGATATTATCTTATTAGAAAAAGATTTAATGGTATTAGAAAAAGGGGTTATTCGTGGCCGGAAAACGTTTGGTAACGTTATTAAATATATTAAGATGGCCGTTAGTGGTAACTTTGGAAATATGTTTGCCGTGATTGGCGCAAGTATTTTCCTACCATTTTTACCAATGCTACCTGTGCAAATTCTTGTGCAAAACTTACTGAACGACTTTTCCCAAGTAGGTATCCCCTTTGATAATGTTGATGATGATTATATTAACGAACCACGTAAGTGGAATACGAAGTCAATCTTACGCTTTACCGCAGTATTTGGTCCGCTTTCTTCGATTTTTGATATCTTAACCTTCGCCGTTATGTTCTACATTATTGGGGCAGGCTTAGGTGTAAATGAACTTGAACCACTCTTCCAAGCTGGATGGTTTATATTTGGGACACTTTCACAAATCTTAATTGTACATGTTATTCGCACACGGCGTATTCCGTTTCTGCAAAGTAACGCCTCACGGCCGCTTATTATTTCGTCAATTGCCTTTGGTATCCCGGCTATTTTAATCGTCTTTACACCGCTAGGGGAAAAGTTTTTACAAATGAGTCGTTTACCACTTAGTTATGTGCCGTGGTTACTTGGAATTCTGGTGTTATACGCACTAAGCACGCAGTTTTTGAAAACAATCTTTATTAAGCATTTTAAAGAGTGGTTATAACGTAAAATCATCATTAATTACGGTTTTAAAATAATTAAAATTAATTAGTAAACAGCTTTCTTTTAAAGGTTTTGGTTTTTCATTGACACAAAGTGCTTGATTCATTAAAATAATAATGAACAGGAGTTTACTAATGCAAAAATTAAAACCCGAAGTTCGTGAAAAGATTTTAGCGAACGCACTCATTATTTTTTATAAAAAAGGCTTTGAAAATACAACGATGCGACGCATTGCCGCAAAGTCACATATGACGGTAGGTAATATATATCGTTATTTCAAAAATAAAGAAGTTTTATTTGATGAAGTTATTATGGATGTGTATGTCCATATATATGAAATAGTCATAAATAGCGCAAATAAGCCGGTTGAAACATTAGTGACGAGTGAATATTTAAATGATGTACTTATCACATTTTCTAATCTTTGTGAAAAGTATCCAAAGCAAATTGTTATTTTCATAACCCGTTATTTAACATTAGGATCGTATCCACTGTTTAAGCGATTTGAAGATATCGTCCAATCAACCTTAAAAGCATCGAATCCACATTTTGATGAGACAACAACAAAGCTTTTAACGTATTTATTATTACATGGTGTACTCTTTACTTTACAAAACCATAAACCAAACAATATTCGCCACGAACTTACAATTTTCTTCAATATTTTATTCCGTGACACAAGGGGGCTTGTTACTGATGAAAAAAATCTTTAATTTTATTGTCAATAAACGTATTTTCTTTCTCATTTTATGGAGTGTACTTTTAGTTGGTTCAATTGTAATGATTCCGCTTGTCAATATTAATTACGATACAACTTATTATTTACCCGAGACATCACGAACGAAAGAATCGCTCGTTATTATGGAAGAAGAGTTTGGGCTCACCGGGCAAGCAAGTGTGATGGTTGAAAACGTGACGATCGAACAAGCAATTGAACATAAGAGAAACTTACTAAAAATTAATAAAAATAAAAAGTTTGCGAACCTTGAAAACGGCATTATTATGGAAATTGTGTGGATTGATAGTTTTATTGAAGGTGACACAATTATTAATTTAGAACGGTGGATTAGTGGTCAAAAAATTATTGGTGACTTTGATTTCGGGCTTATCCCGGGCCTTAATCAATTTTATAATGGCAATAGTGCGCTCTTTCAAATTGTCTTTACGGAGAGTGATTATAGTTTAAAAGTTGGCACGGCACTTGAACAAATTCGCGAATACTTTGAATCACAAAATGTGAGCTATGCCATGAGTGGTACGGCTGTTTCCACATATTACACACGTATTTTAACGGAAAAAGAAGTTTTTAAAATTACACTTTACGTTCTCCCGATTGTGTTACTTATTTTAATTATTTTTACAAGTTCATGGGTTGAACCAATTATTTTTCTCATTGTCGTTGGTGCTAGTGTCTTAATAAATATGGGAACGAACTTAGTGTTCCCGTCCGTTTCTTTTTTAACAAACTCAACCGCGTCATTATTACAACTTGCGATTTCGATGGATTATGCGATTTTCTTACTTCACGCCTATACGAAAGAGCGTGATGCGGGGATGGCTAAGACGGACGCAATGAAAGCAGCAATGAAGAAGTCTTTTACAAGTATTAGCGCAAGTATGCTCACAACCATTGCCGGGTTTATTGCCCTGATGTTTATGCGTTACACGATTGGCCTTGACTTAGCGGTCGTAATGATTAAAGGAATCGTTTTAAGTCTTCTCGCCACCTTTACACTTTTACCATCACTCATTTTATTTAGTGATAAGTTATTAATTAAAACAAAACATCGGCCGTTTTTCCCTGACATTTCTGGGATTGGTAAATATATTGTTAAACTGCGTTACGTTTTGCCCGCAGTTGTCTTACTCGGGGCCATTCCGCTTTATAACGCCCAAAATAGTAATAAATTTATATACGGCGAAGCGGCGATGAGCGTAAGTGAAGGGACGGGTCCGGCGCTGGAGAAAGCGCGGATTGAAGCAAAGTTTGGGCGCAGCAATATGCTTGTTGTCCTTGTGCCCACGGATGAAAACGGCGACTTTACAACGGAGCGGGCGATGATTAAAAAACTGACTGCAGATCTTGAAGCAAAAAATTTAAATCCGACAGTTCAAGCGTTATCAACACTTATTGATATTAATACGTATATTGATATTGACGGTGTCCCAATCTTTGATTATATCCCGCCCAATATTGAAATACCGGACAGTATTAAAGATTACATTACAAATATTTTAACTAGTGAAGATTGGATTCTTGATCAAATTCCAGAAGGATTCCGCAGTCAACTACAAAGTGAAAATTATTCACGCATTATTATTTCTGTGGATACGGAAAGTGAGTCACCCGAAGCATTTGACGCCGTTACGACAATTAAGAATGTCGTTGACTTTTATTACTTTAACGAAAATTATCATATTCTCGGCGTGTCAAGTTCGGTTAGAGAAATAAAAACATTTGTCGAAGCCGACTTTTTAATTGTTAATCTTTTATCGATTGCTTTAGTGCTTGTTATCCTTTTTGCAACTACACGCAGTATTCTTGTGCCGCTTATTCTTGTCTTAGTCATTGAGTTTTCAATTTGGGTGAATATGAGTATTCCGTTTTACACTAGTCAACCACTCATTTTTATTGGTTATATGATTGTTAGTGCCGTGCAACTGGGCGCCACAATCGATTATGGCATCTTATTTTCTGGTCATTACCTTGAAGCACGCAAGACGATGATTCGTCGTGATGCGATTAAACATACCCTCCAAAATACCGCGCATTCAATTTTAACATCTGCCTTAATCTTAACAACCGCAGGTTACACGCTTAAATTTGTGTCAAGTGTGGAAGGGGTGGCAAGTTTAGGTGAGTTAATTGGCCGTGGTGCGGCGCTTTCCGGTTTCTTAGTGCTCTTCCTTTTACCACAACTTTTATACTTATTTGATAAGTTTATTGAAAAAACAACGTGGAAAGCAAAGTTTTATCGCCCCGTCTTAAATAACAAAAATGGGGATATTATTGAACTTGATAGTGATGACGATGAAGATGCTATTATTGAAGTTATTCCATTTAATCAAAATAACGAAAAATAATTACATATTAATTAAATATAAATAAATGGCGACGAACTGTAAAATTGTGCCAATATTTACCCATAAATGCCAAATAAAGTGGAAGTATTTTACTTTATGGCTTAACGCATAAAAGATGGTACCAATCGTATACGCAACGCCGCCAGCAAGAATAAGCCAAAAGGCGGGAATACTATCCGTGTATAGTTCGCGAATAAAAAGCAGTGCTGACCAACCAAGAATTAAATAAATAATAAAATGGAATGCTTGAAACTTATATACCCAAATTGACTTAAAGACAATACCAATAATAATGACAAGCCATTGAATAATTAAAAGCGCAATGCCTTTTTCAAGCCATACAATACCTAAAAACGGTACGCGTAGACTTGGCAGTAACAATAATGCCGGCGCAAAAGTGCCACCAATTAAGATAAAAATTGATAAATGATCAAAGCGTTTAAAAAGACCTTTTGCTTTGGTGAAACTTAGTGAGTGATAAAGCGTGGACATTAAATACAAGATAAAGATTGCTAAGCCAAAAATAAGCGCACCCGCAAGACCGCGCGGTGAATCTTGTTTAATTAATAATAAAATAAGCGCGACAAGGCCAAAAACGGCCATGACACAATGACTAACTGCATTGGCAATTTCTTCACCAATTGATTGCCGCCGTTTCCGTTTATTTATATTTTGTGCATCTTGCACGATCATTTCTTTTTGTTCCATAACTAATACCTAAGTAAGCCTTTCGTAAAGCCCTAACATTATACTATAATGTATAATGAAAAGAGAAATTGAGGAAGTTCATATGGAAACATGGCAAATAATTTTATTAATAATTGGGATTTATTTTACACTCCTTATTGTATATTCGTTATTTATTTATTTAATGATTGAGCGGCAAATGGGCAAACGCGCCGACAAAAACCCATTACTTTTCTACTTTAGTGCAAAAGACTATGCGGGGCTAAAAACCAAACCATTAAGTTTTACAAATAATAAAGGTGACACACTCATTGGCAAAATTTATTATCGTGATGAAAAACAAACCGATGAAGTAATAGTATTCTTTCACGGCTTTGGCGCGGGGCATGAAGCTTATACGACACTAATTAATGACTTAGTTACAACAAACGGAATGCCCGTTTTAACGTTTGACTATACTGGTTGTGACTTAAGCGGCGGCGCAAAAATCCCAAATACACTTCAAGCTCTTGTTGATGGCCATCACTTTTTAGCGTATATTCAAACGTTACCTGAATACATGAATAAAAAACTTATTTTAATTGGTCATTCATGGGGCGGGTTTGTCGCTGCAAACCTTTATCCTTTTAATAAGGATAAAAATATTAGTAAAGTTATTAGTATTAACGGGGTGACCGACTTTGGGCTTTTATATCGGAAAGCGGCACGGGCACCATACTTATTTATTGTGATTAATAATCTGATTAACTTATTTAAATATCAAAAATTTGCGTTAGCAACAACACGAAAAAGTATTTTAAATACACCAATCCCCCATCTATTTTTACATGGGTTAAAAGATGAAGCTGTGCCGTTTACACCGTTTATTTCAAGTTTAGTACTACAAACGGACAAACATAAAACAATCAAGTTCCATTTTGATAAAGAAAAACACCATAATATTTATTTAACAAATGAAAGCGAACAAAACCTAATTGCCTTACAAAGTGATTTAAAACTACTTGCGAAAAATAAAGCTGATGAAGTACTACAAACAAAAATTAAAACACTTGATTATACAAAGCTCGTGGAAAACGATCCACGGATTTTAGAAATAATTAATAACTTTATTAAGGAGTAAAGATTGATGGCAGATTTAAAAACGATTTTACAAAAATTAAGTATCAATGAGAAGTTATCACTCCTCACCGGGGCAAACTTTTGGGAAACAGTCAGTTTTCCGCAATTTAACTTACCAAAAATCGTCATGAATGACGGGCCGTTTGGTGTGCGGAAACCACGCGTTAGCGAAGGCGCGGGTATTCTCGAAGATACGTATCCTGCAACATGTTTTCCAACAACAAGTGCACTTGCGAGCTCCTTTAATCGTGACATATTAAAAACAATGGGCGAAACACTCGCCCTCGAATGTAAAGATCAAGGCGTTGACCTCCTACTTGGGCCGGGACTCAATCTTAAAAGAAGTCCGCTTTGTGGCCGCAATTTTGAATACTTTAGTGAAGATCCGTTTGTCACGAGTAGTTTAGCAACAAGTCTTATTGATGGGTTACAAAGTAAAGGTGTTGGTGCGACCATTAAACATTACGCGGCGAATAACCAAGAAAATGATCGCTTTACAACGAATGCAATAGTTGATAAGCGTGCCTTAAACGAACTATATTTAAAAGCGTTTCATGATGTTATTAAAGCGAGTAGCCCCGCAGCGCTTATGTGCTCGTATAACCAACTTAATGGGCAGCATGCTAGTCGAAACTATGAACTTTTAACAACAAAATTGCGTGATGAAGCACACTTTAAGGGGCTTGTGATGAGTGACTGGGGTGCTGTCGTTAATTTAAAAGATAGCGTTAATGCTGGCCTTAACTTAGAAATGCCCGGCGGACAGCAAGATATTGCAACACTTGAAGCCGGCTTAAAAGACGGAACACTTACAACTGACCAAGTTGATAGAGCGATTACACCACTTTTAGAGTTAATGATAAAAAAACGCGATGCTAAACCGGAAAAGATTGTTTGTAATTATGATGACAATTTTAATGTCGCGATAAAAATTGGTGAAGAAAGTGCTGTCCTTTTAAAAAATGAAGAAAATGTTTTGCCGTTAAGAAACAATACAAAAGTTGCCCTCATTGGTAACTTTGCCAAAAAACCACGCTATCAAGGGAGCGGTTCAAGTAAAATTAATCCGCATAAACTCGTTAGCGTCTACGATAGTTTTGTCGCGAATAATGTTGATTTTGTTTATAGTGACGGCTACCGTGAGCATGACATCGAAGCTAATGAAACACTCATTAATGAAGCGGTAAAGGTTGCAAAAGAAGCAGAAGTCGTTGTTATTTGTGCGGGCTTACCCGAAAGTTATGAAGTTGAAGGTTATGATCGCCCTACGATTGATATGCCGCCAAGTCATAATGCACTTATCGCCGCGATTAGTCGGGTCCATAAACGTGTCGTTGTTGTCTTATCGATTGGTTCGCCTGTTTTGATGCCATGGGTGAATGACGTACAAACAATTCTTCTCGCACACCTCCTTGGTGGTGCAACAGGACCAGTGACGTATAATCTACTATTTGGTCACGCTAATCCAAGTGGCAAACTTAGTGAAACTTACCCGCTTAATTTAGAAGATCGCGTGCCCGGATTAGATTTTCTTAAACCCGAAAGTAATGTGCTCTACCGCGAATCACTCTACATTGGTTATCGTTACTATGACACTTATAAAAAACAAGTTCTCTTTCCGTTTGGTCACGGGTTAAGTTACACACAATTCCATACGAAAGTTAATGACCTTGTGATTAAAGATGATGGCTTTGAAATTAGTATAACAGTTGCTAATATTGGTCACCTCGCCGGTAGCGAAGTTGTCGGTATTTATATTGGCCGTTCGTTTTCAAAACTTTATGGGCCGAAGAAAGAATTAAAAGCATTTACGAAAGTATTTCTCGCGCCTGGTGAAAAGCAAGACATAACGTTATTTGTAAGTCGCGATTCGTTACGTGTCTATCATCCGCTCTTAAATAAATGGGTGCTTGAAAACACCTTTTATAACGTTTATGTCGGCATAAACGTCCTCGAAGCCGAAAACGCCTTTGATTTTATTATTGAAGATGAAGATGATTTAGTGGACTTAGACGAGTATCGGTCGGCAAACGAAAAGTATTACGATACGAAAACACTTAATGTGACAAGTCAAGATTTTGAAACACTTTACGGCGAAAAATTACCACTTTATTTCCCCAACCGCAAACGACCCTTTACATTTGAAAATAGTATAAGTGACACAACGGACTATTTCATTGGTCGGAAAATATATAACATTATGGTGAAGACGGCAGTGAAAATGGCGGGGGACGACGTGACGATGATTGAAATGGCAAAAGAAAGCATTAAGAAAATGCCGTTCCGTAGTATAACTGCACTAAGTTCAGGAGCAATTACTTATGCACAAAGCGCTGGCTTAATTGATATGTTAAATGGCCGCTTAATCCGGGGTGCAATTAAATATTTAAAAAAGCCGAAACAAGTGCCTCCCGGTAAGTAATGCTTAAGCATTATTCATGTTATAATTAGTTTTGATGAGTGAAGAAAAATTAAATACAACACAAAGTTTAAAGGTCATCAAACAACAAAAAAAAGACCGTAAACATTTAATAAATATTATTGTTATTTTGACGATTACATTTGGGTACACCATCATTTCCTTATGGAACGATTTACCTGATGTTATTAGTGTTTTTAAAGGCCAAGACGCCGATTATCGAATGATTATTATAACGATTCTTTTACTCGCGTTAAAGTTTTTAATTGAAGGGTTTATTTTATTTATTTTTGCTCGGCTTTATACAACAACATATAAATTGCATCGCGGTATTGCTAACGCATTTGTTGGTCAATTTTATAGTGATATTACGCCAAGTTCGACGGGCGGGCAATTTGCGCAAGTTAAAACATTTTCGAAACAAGGTGTGCCAGTTTCTGTTAGTGCCTCGATCTTAGTTATGCACTTTATTCTTTATCAAATTGTCCTTGTAGTATTTGGTGGGCTATCAATTTTACTTAACATTAAGGAATTTGGCCGCTTAGCACCCATTCAAATTTTAAATATTAATTTTCCGGTCTGGCTTTTATCGCTTTTTGGCTTTGTTATTAACTTTTTAACAATTGTTGGCCTATTTCTTTTATCGTATTCACGGCGAGCGCATAGTTTCTTTATTAATTGGGGTGTAGATTTTTTAGCTAAACTCCGGATCATTAAACATCCTGAGCAACGGAAGGCTAAACTGCACATTTCGACGGAAAACTTCCGGGTTGAATTACGGCGCTTAAGCGCAAACTTTCCGGCATCAATTTTAATTATGTTATTATTTGCCCTCAAATTATTTGTTAATTACTCGTTTACCTACACTGTTGCCTATATGCTTGATCCGCAATTAATGCAATCTGTAAGTTACGTATCGACAGTGACAAAATCGAGCTTCCTAGCAATGATTACTGGGTTTATCCCAATTCCTGGGGCCGCTGGGTTTGCAGAATATTTCTTTGAAGTTATTTTCACCCCTGTTTTTGGTAGTAATGTTGCATTTACGAAAGCTGTACAAATTGTGTGGCGGGTTGCAACATTTTACATTACGCTTATTGTTGGCGGACTTGTGACTGCGTTTTATCGCTCAAGTATGGAAGAAATTGTTGACGAACAAGGCCGAGTTAAAACGTTTGATGAAGTTAAGAGCGCAACATTTGCCGAACGGCAACAAACGAGTGTTACGATTTATGAAACAAGTCAACTCTCAATTAAAGAAATTCAACGGCGGCTATCCCCCAAACGGCGAAAAAGGAAAACTGATCATGAAGAGGAGGAACACTAATGCGGATTGCGATATTTAGTGATACGTTCGTGCCGGACACTAATGGCGTCGCGGTTTCCACGTTTAATTTATTCACCGCCTTAAATAATCGTGGCCATTTTTGTGTCGTCGTGACGTCAAACCCGTTTTCTAAAGAAGTAACGTTTGAAAATAATGTTTTACGTATCCCAGGTATTGAAATGAAACAACTATATGGGTATAACTTTGCTGCACCGAATCGCAAGGCACTTAAAACGCTCCGTAAACTAAAAATTGATATTGTCCATGTGCAAAGTGAAGCGGGGATGGGTATTTTTGGGAAAAGCTTTGCCAAAAATGAAAAGATTCCGTATGTTTATACGTATCATACAATGTATGAAGATTATACGTATTATGCGACGAAAGGGCGGATGGAAACATTTGCGAAAAGTATAATTCGCCGCTTTTCCCGGTGGCAAGCGGAAATTGCGGATGAATTTATTTCGCCAAGTGAGAAAACAAAGGTATCACTACGTGAATATGGCGTAAATCGTTATATAAATATTATTCCAACCGGTGTCGACTTTTCAAAATTCCGGTATAATCCTGAGCATGAAACATTCTTAAAAGATTATGCGTTAAAACACAACTTAGCCCACTCGTTTAATTTAGTGTATGTTGGCCGTGTCGCGAAAGAAAAAAGTATTGATGTTGTCATTGAAGGGTATGCAAAATACATTAAAAGTAATCCAGACCATAATACAAAACTTATTATTGTCGGTGGTGGTCCAGCAATTAAAGAATTAACTGAATTGGCTGTGAAGTTAGGTGTAAAAAGTGACGTCCATTTCGTTGGTAGTGTTTTACCAGCGGATATTGGAAAATATTACCATTTAGGGGAAATTTTTGTTAGCGCCTCAATTAGTGAAACACAAGGATTAACGTTTATGGAAGCAATGGCTGCGGAACGTATTTTATTATGTCGCTTTGATGAAGGACTCGTTAATGTGATAAAAGACGGTGATTCGGGGTATTTCTTTAATAGTGCAGATGACTTTGGCCAAATGGTGCAAAAAATTCGCAACCTAAGTCCAAAGAAAATCAAAAGCATTAAAAAAGAAGCAAACGCGATTGTCAATCATTATAGTAATGAACGCTTTGTCGAACGGGTGTTACAAGTATATGCCCGCGCGTTACGCAATAATTGGTAAATGGTAAAAATTAAAAGTATTACATTTTTGCAAAAGGTTTATGAAGTCATCATTGATAATGGCGAAGTTTTAACAATTGACCCTAAAACAAAAGAAGAGTTTTTTCTCTATGTTGGCAAAGAACTAACAGCGCAAGATATTCGCGCGATAAAACAGTTTGAAAATATTTTAAAACCGTACCAATATACACTCCGTCTTTTAACACGGGGCGCATATACAACAAAAATGATTAAAGATAAATTAGTGCTCCGTAAAGTCGACGACGATGTTATTTATAGCGTACTAGAGAAACTAAAAACACTTGGGCTGGTTAATGATGCTGAGTATGCAAAAGAACGGATCAATTTCTTAATTAACACGAAAAATGCCGCGAAACGCGCGATAATTAATGATTTACGAAAGAAAGGGATTAGCGATGAAGTAACACAACGACTTTTAGCAGAATACCCTGCTTTTGAAATCGAACATATTGAAAAACTTGTCCCGAAACTTTTAAAACGGTATCAAAAACTTTCGCTTTATAAAGCAAAAGAAAAGTTGATGACAAAGCTTTATACAGACGGGTTTACGCGCGACAATATAAGTAGTGCCTTGCACGATTTTGACTATAGTGAATATATTAATGAAGACGAAAACCTAGAAAACGACTTTAATAAATTATTAAATCGCCGACTTAAAGCCGGTGAAGACAAGCGTGATATGGTGTATAATAAATTAACAAAAGCGGGTTATCCAAAAGCAAAAATTCGGATAATCATAGAAAGGCTTAATGATGAAAATTAAAGAATTTAATGAAGGTATTCGTATTATCGAAAACTTTTTAGTGACTAATGTAGTGAAAGGCACTTCAAACAGTGGGCAAATGTATTTAACGGTTACACTGCAAGATAATAGTGGGCAAATTGAAGGTCGTGTGTGGGACGCGAGTGATAATGACCTTGAAATATTTAAACAAGGGACATTTGTGCGCGTCGTTGCCGATGTCATTGAATATCGCGCGAATTTACAACTGAAAGTTATTACAGGTGAGTCACTTGCCGCTAATGAAGTAAAGGTCGAAGATTTTACGCTCGTAAGCCCGGTGGCGATTGCAAAACTAAAAACAGAACTTGATAAATTACTTAATTCTATAACGGATAAAACGCTCCATACACTTGTTAGTAGATTGTTAACTGATCATTATGATGACTTTATTACGTATCCTGCTGCAAGTCGTTTACACCATGAATATACGCATGGACTATTAGAACATACAATTACGTTAGCAAACTTAGCCGATCGTATTATTAGTTATTACAATGATTTATATGATGGTAACTGGACGATTAATCGTGACTTAGTAATTGCTGGTATTTTAATTCATGACTTAGGCAAAACGATTGAACTAAGTGGCCCGGTCTTAACGACATATACATTAAAAGGCAAGCTACTTGGCCATATTTCCCTTTTAAACGCCGAATTATTACGTGTTGCCGCCGAATTAAAGCTAGACGGCGAAATTGTAACCCTGCTTAGCCACATTGTGTTAAGTCACCACGGGAAACTTGAATTTGGCTCCCCAGTCGTGCCAATGACGAAAGAAGCACTACTAGTTAGTATGATTGATGATTTAGATGCAAAGATGAAACAAATTGAAAAAGCGCTTGATGTAACGAAGGACGGCGAATTTACCGACCGGTTATGGGCGCTTGATCATACGTCATTTTATAAAGCGAAAAAGTAATTATAAACCTGATTTAATTTTTTCAACAACAGCGGGTAAGTTTAATTTCCCGTCAAGGTGGGTAATCATTTCAAGTTGGAACCCATCTTTTTTGCCGTAACGGGGGATAACGTGAATATGGAAATGGGGGACACTTTGGCCCGCAGGTGGATAATTGTTAATTAAAATATTGACACCTTGCGCACCGAGGGTTTTAATTTGCACTTGGCCAATCCGTTGCGCAACATCGACAACATTATGCATTAAATTGCGCGGTGTTCCTAAAAATGTTTCATGATGCACTTTGGGAATAACAAGTGTATGGCCGGGTGCGGTGGGGGCGATATCTAAAAACGCCAGCACAAAATCATCTTCATACACAATCGCAGCCGGTATTTCGCGGCGGACAATTTTACAAAACACACAATCATTATTCATAGGCAAATCTCCCTTTTTATACTCATATTATACCAAATATTCTGCTTATTTGTAAGTGCTTGGTCGTAAAAGAAAAAGCCGAGATTTGCATCCCGGCTTCATTATTAAACCTTAGGAGGTTATTTTTTGTCTTTTTCGCCAAACACTTCGGGGAATTCGGTTTCAAAGAATTCTTTAACTTTTTCGTCGTGGAAGACGACATCTAAATCTTCCATGAAGTGGTTTAAGGCGTTTGTTTTCGTTGAGGAAATTTGCGCTAAGTGGTAGGTAACTTCATCAACAATTTCGGCAATGGCTTCTGGGGTTCGGCCGAGATCAGTGTAGGAACCGTCTTCACCAGTTGCAAGTTTTGCGGTATTCACAGCTTCTTTAACTTTAATGATGTAGAATGTATCATTTTCAAAGAAGAGGAAGTTCCGGTTATTACCTTTTTCTGATGTTTTTGGCACTAAGTAGTAAGCACCATCAATATTACGGACAAATGTATTTGGTAAGCGGCTATCAGTGTCATCACCGACCCATTTACCAGCATTTGCTAAAATACCAAGGTCATCACGGACGAAGTCAACGCCGTTTGCAACACCGATGTTGAAGAGGCGGGTGCGGATTGTTTCTGGTAAACCACCAAGGCCACCATTTTTAATGCCCCAATCGCTTGTGACAAATTTTTGTTTCCGTACTTCGTTCTTTTCAATTTCTAAACCGATTTCTTTTGGATAAGTTCCATTACCTGTGAAACGATTTTCAAGTGTTGTATCCGTTAAGTCGGGGTTTGTTTTAATTTTGCTGTAGTCGTTTTCAACATCACCAAATAATGTATGGTTATGTTCACTACCAGGCACGACAGACACGAGGTTTGTTTGCGCAAGTAATGCCGCTTCGTTACCAATGTAGTCTTCGACGACACCACGCCATGCATTCGCTAAGATGTTTAAGTCGGCATCGTTTGGTCCTAAAATATTGTTATCAATAAAGGCGTTCACGAGCGCACTTGCGGCGGTTGGGTGGTTCGCGTTATTTTTAATGGCGACGTATTCAACTTCCCGGGCGTAGTTACGGCCGATTGTGGAAGCTTGTTCTTCTTGAACATAAAGTTCAACAAGTTTATCGCGGTAAATTGTATCGACGAACCGTTCGCGGATGTAGTGCGTGTAATAATCAATGTGCACTAATTTAAATGCGGGGTCAGCAAATGTTGTTTTATCAATCGTTGGCAGGAATAAGCCTTCATTGAAGAAGACGTATGTGTCGAGCGCACCAACAGACACTTCATCGCCATTAACGTCGACGATGTAGTTGTTTTCCGCACCATAAACGCGTTCGCGTACGTATTTTTCTTCATCGAATTTACTCCGGTATGTATAAGAACCACCAGAAATTTCGTTGTAGAATAATTCGTTTGCCCGTTTGTCAACGGAAAGTTTAAACGCATCAGCAGCGGCTAAGCTGTCATATGCACCAAATTCATGTTCGGCAATCGTTAGTAACACTTCATCAAGGACGTGTTGTTTAAAGCCGGATGTTTCATGGTAATTTAAATAAACTTTTTCTAACGTGTTATTGACGATATCGCTAAGTTCATTCACTAAGACGGTGTCTTTTAAGTCGGTTGGTTTTGCAATAATTTCATTACAACCAGTAAGTAAGAGGGCACTAAAGGCCACACCTAATAAATATTTCTTTTTCATTATAAACCGAGCCCTCCGTTTGGAATGTCATCCCAGTCGAAGTTATCATCTAAAGTACCAGCTTCAAAGTCCGCAATAATACTTTCTGGGAGTAAGCGAATTGACCGTTCATATTGTTGTTGGTCTAAATATTCAATCCATTCGCCCCATTGTTTGGTAAGTTCTGCACTTTGCGAGAATTGCGAGCGTGCGTATTGATTTTCTAAATATGTTTCTAAATGCGTTTGTAATGTCGTATCACTAAATTCGACATCGAGTTCGACGACTAATTTTTGGAAGATGCGGTCATTAATGTTTGGATCAAACGTTTTCACTTCATTTTTAATAATGTCGACGCGTTCTTTTGTCCCTTGCGAGTCAAGGTTTAAGAAGTTCACAAATGTTTCAAGTTCAACACCTGCGTTATCTTTCGGGAACGCAGCTGTGCCTGGTGATTCAATTGTGTAGTAGTCGGCTAAACTGACACCGTTAACGGTTTCAATAAGCGCACTACGTTCAACGACGATAAAGTGTAAACCTTCATAACTGCCGGACGCACCAGCGCGGACGACTAAGATGACATTGCCTTTTTCGTCGGTTAAGACGGTTTTACCGCCAAGTTCTGGCACCACATTAAAGCGTGGTAAGGCAGCAAAGGCGGGGTTTAACACACCAACTTCGTCACCATCAACGACATCATTTGGGGTAATGACACCAACGTTGTGTTTGTTGAAGTATTTATTAAAGAGGACGTTACGGGGGAAGAACATTGCCTTACCATCCATAACTTCTTTCCCTTTAACATCTTTTTCAACATCACGGTATTCTTTAAGTTTAAGGGCGGCACCATAGGGGATTTCGCCTAAGCCTAAAGCTTGTAATGCGACTTTGGCATCAGCCGGGATGTTAAGTTTATCGCGATCGGGCGCTGTTAAGGCTGGATTTTGATTGTAAATTGCATCATAAGCGTAAACGCCTAATTTGAATTCATTTACATAACCGGTTGATGTGGACATAATGCCGAGATCACCAAATTGTCTGGCGCTCCCTTCATCTTCGGAGAAGCGGTTGGCCAGAAGACCGAATGTGTCATGGCCTTCAACAAGTGCAGTAATGACTGAACTTAAGCGGTTTGCTTCGTCACTTGAAAGTGTGCCTTTAACGAAAGCGTTTGATTCAGCACTTACTTTTACTAATAAGTGACGGACGTGATATGGAAGTTTATTGTTTAAATATCCTTCGTACACAGGGTTGTTGTTATCGTCAAGCACTAACGCACCATTGGCATCACGTTCGCCAACGATTAATTCTTGCATGGCGTTTTCGACCCACGCACCATCGCCACCATCAAAGAATTGTGCTTGTAAGAACTCTTGCATTTTTTCGTATGCAAACTTTTCCTCTAACTCTTTGATTGTTTCGACGTTATTTCCTTCGAGTAATTTTTTTAACTCGTCGTCATATTTGCCTCCACCCTTCGCGTTATTCTTCGCAGTTTCTTTAACTTCGTTTACGCGTAGGCCAGCGGCCGAATATGCTTCGGCTCGTTTTGTCGCCTGTTCTTCACGTTCGAACAAGGCGCGAACCACAACTTGGTAGACGGCGTCGTAATAATCCTTTAAGCCTTGTGGTTTCTTTAAGTAATCTTCAAAAGTACCACTAGCTGTAACTTTAACTGGGTTACCATCGATTGTCACCGTCACAATATTGCCTTCTTTGCTTGCAACTAAATCTTTACTACAGCCAACAAGCAGTAGCGAAGTAAGTGCAAAACCAGCAATAATGTGTTTTGGTTTTCTCATATAATGCTATACCTCCTAATAATATGCTTTTATATTCTATACTTAACGCAAAGCCAATTCAACAATAATAAGCAAAATAAGGCACAAAGTTGCCGTTTCCTTATTTTTATATAAAAATAGGTTAGTAAAACAGTTTATTTTTTACTTATTTTGGGGTATCTTATATTGCGGTACTATAGAAAGTGAGTTTTAGTTATGGCATTACTCGAAATTAAAAATTTACACGCAAGTGTCAATGATATTGAAATCTTAAAAGGGGTTGATCTCGTTATTAATGAAGGCGAAGTCGTTGCTCTCCTTGGCCCTAATGGGCACGGGAAGTCCACACTTTTAGCAGTAATTATGGGTCATCCAAATTATGAAGTCACAAAAGGCGAAATATATTATAAAGGCCAAGACCTTTTAGCAATGAGTGTTGATGAACGCGCTCGCGCTGGTGTTTTCCTTGCGATGCAAAACCCAAGTGAAGTACCAGGCGTCATGATTAGTGATTTTATTCGGGCGGCAATTAATGCGCGCCGTGAAAAACCAATTAAACCAATTGAATTATTTAAAGTATTAGATAAAGCGGGGCGCGAAATGCAAATGCCGCTCGATTTATCCACACGCAGTTTAAATGATGGCTTTTCTGGTGGTGAGAAAAAACGCCACGAAATTATGCAAATGAAACTTTTAAACCCAACGTTTGCAATGCTTGACGAAATTGACTCAGGTCTTGACGTGGATGGAATTAAGGTTGTCTCAAGTCAAATTAATGAAGAAAAACGTAATGATCGCACATTCTTAGTGATTAGTCACTATGCGCGCCTTTATGATTTGATTCTGCCAACTCGCGCCATTGTGATGATTAATGGCCGCGTCGTTATTGAAGGCGATCATGACATTATTACGCGTATTGACCAAGAAGGGTATGAATGGCTCCAAGTTGAACACGATATTAATATTGATCGTGAAGAAAATCGGCCCGTTGTTTTAGAAGTTTGTGCCGTGAAAGAAAGTGTTTAAACATGAGTCACTTCACACATCTTGAAAGTGTTAAGGATTTGATTAAAAATAATGTTTTAACACTCGAAACAAAATCAACAAATAAGTGTATTTTTGATGAAAAGGTGTTACCAGAAAATGTTAGCAAAATCGTCCTAAATAGTACAAAAGACATTGATTTTGTCGTTGTTTTACGTTCAAATATGAATTTTTTAATTTATGAAATCGGCGCATATAATCGCGGCAATATAATTTTTGTTTGTGAAAATGAAGACGTTGTCGCTGAGCGCGAAATTCATTTACTTGAAGAAAGTAATATTCGTTTAATTGTCCCTGATTTTTATGATGGCAGTCGCACCTTAAATATTAAAACAAAACTATTGGGACGTAATGCAAAAGCAAACTGGCATCTATCAAGTTTTGCGCTTGCTAATGATAAAAAACGGTTTAACATTTCCTTTGATCATTATGGCCCAGGTTCGTATGCCGATATGCATAATTACGGCGTTGTCCTTGATCAATCAACACTAATTTTTACGGGTGATTCAACGATTTACGAAAATGTTAAAGGCGCGGAAACACACCAAACCGCGCGCATTATTGTGTTTGATGAAGGTAGTGTGGCGCACGCTGACCCGATTTTAAATATTTATCATAACGATGTCATCGCCGCAAGTCACGCCGCAACTGTTGGGCGTGTAAACGCGGAACATTTATATTATTTAAATTCTCGTGGTTTAACCGAACTTGAAGCAAAACAACTAATTACTAAAGGATATTTAATGCCGATTTTAGATTATATTGATGATGAAACATTAAAAACAAACTTTACGGCATTACTTGAGGGGGTCATTTAATGTTTGATGTTAATAAAATTCGTAATGATTTCCCGGTCTTCAAAAATAGTAAAACTATCTATTTAGATAATGCGGCGACAACGTATAAACCGCAAACAGTTATTGATGCTGTAACGACTTATTTAGCGAAAGAAACATCAAATAGTGGCCGTGGTGACTATCAAGACGCATATTTAGTCGATCAACGCGTCCATGAAACACGTGATTTGGTCGCAAAGTTTATTAATGCAAAACATAGTGAGGAAATTATTTTTACGCAAGGGACAACGATGTCACTAAATATGGTCGCGCAAAGTTATGCACTAAATGTCTTAGAAGCAGGTGACGAAATCCTTTTATCACTAGCGGAACATGCTTCAAACACATTACCGTGGTTTGAAGTCGCAAAGAAAACGGGTGCGATTGTCAAATTTATGCCATTAACCGACGAAGGCCGTATTAGTGTTGATATTGTGAAAGAATATATGACTACAGCAACGAAAATTGTGGCCGTTACGCATATAAGTAATGTGCTTGGCTATATTAATGACATTAAAGCGATTGCTAAAGTTGTTCATGACTATGGAGCAGTTATTGTTGTCGACGGGGCCCAAAGTGTTCCCCACTTAAAAATTGATGTACAAGCATTAAATATTGATTTTCTCGCCTTTAGTGGGCATAAAATGCTTGCGCCAACCGGAATTGGTGTCCTTTACGGTAAAAAAGCACTCCTTAATCAAATGGACCCTTATCAAACAGGTGGGGGGATGAACGCAAGTTATGATGGCGACGGCAAAGCACAATATTTTGATGTTCCCCTAAAGTTTGAAGCGGGGACATTAAACATTGAAGCAATTTACGGTTTATATGCGGCGATTAAATATTTAATGAAACTTGGTATGGAAAATATTGCAAAACATGAAAAAGACTTACGGGATTATGCTGTTAAAAAAATGTTAACGATGCCACATATTACGTTATATAACAAAACAGCGGAAACGGGTATTATTACGTTTAATGTTCATAACGTTTACTCGCAAGATATCGCCACATATTTAAATAGTAAAAGTATTGCTGTTCGTAGTGGCCAACATTGTGCAAAAATGTTAAAAAATCATATTGAAGAGCTTGGTACAGTGCGCGCAAGTATTTATTTATATACGACGAAAGAAGATGTTGACGCGTTTTTAAAAGCTGTTGCAACAGCGGAGGATTATTTAGATGCCTATTTTGAATAAAGAGATGATGCGCGCAACAATTTTAGCGCATTATGAAAACCCATATCATAAAGGAACACCGCAAAATGCTGATGAATTCATCCCAATTCACCTTAATTCAACGGGATGTATCGATGACATTACTTTATATTTAAAAGTTAAAGATGAAGTAGTACTCGAAGGATATTTTGATGGTTTTGGTTGCACGATTTCGATTGCTTCAACCTCAATTTTACTTGAGATGATTGAAGGCAAAACATTTCCGGCGGCTTTAGCGCTTATTACCGAATATTACAAAATGATGGAAGGTAAAGAGTATGACAGTGAAATGCTTGGTGAAGCGATTGTCTTTGCCAATACCGTCCGCCAACCAAGCCGTATTAAATGCGCAACAATTGGCTGGGGTGGAGCGTTTGAAATTCTTACTGAATTTTTAGATGGAGGTGACCATGAGTAACAAAGATGAATTAAAGTTTGGTGAATACGCTTATGGTTTTAGTGATGAACAAACGTCAATTGCCCATACAGGGATTGGATTAAGCGCAGATGTGGTTCGGCAAATTAGTGCGTTTAAAAACGAACCACAATGGATGCTTGACTTTCGCTTAAAAGCGCTTGATGCGTTCTTAAAAATGAAAAACCCAAAGTTTGGACCGTCCTTAGCAAGTCTTGATTTTGATTCTTATACATATTTTAACCGTGTTGTAAGTGGTGAAACACGTAATTGGGATGAAGTACCGGAAACAATTAAGCAAACATTTGAAAAACTCGGTATTCCTGAAGCGGAACGGCAATTTTTAGCAGGCGTAGCAACGCAATATGATAGCGAAGTTGTTTATCACAATATGATTAGTGAATTTGAAGAAAAAGGTGTTATTTTCTTATCAACGGATGAAGCACTGAAGCAACATCCGGATTTAGTAAAGAAATATTTTAATACCGTTGTTAAATATACCGACAATAAATATGCGGCACTTAACGGCGCTGTGTGGAGTGGGGGTTCGTTTATTTACGTACCAAAAGGTGTGCAACTTGAAAAACCACTCCAAAGCTATTTCCGTATTAACGCGGTGAAGATGGGGCAATTTGAACGCACCCTCATTATTGTTGATGAAGGCGCGATGGTGCATTACGTTGAAGGATGTACTGCGCCCGTCTATAACGAAGACTCATTACATGCGGCAATTGTCGAGATAATTGTCCATAAAGACGCAAAATGCCGGTATACAACGATCCAAAACTGGTCGAATAACATTGTTAACCTCGTCACAAAACGGGCCGATGTTTATGAAAATGGCCAAATGGAATGGATTGACGGTAACATCGGTAGTTCCATTAATATGAAGTATCCGTCCTGCGTTTTACGCGGTGACGGTGCGCGTGGCACAACGATTTCGATTGCTGTTGCCGGCCACGGTCAAGAACAAGATGCAGGGGCGCGGATGATTCACTTAGCGCCCAATACTTCAAGTACGATTATTTCTAAGTCCGTTGTGCATAGTGGTGGGACCGCTAATTATCGCGGGTTAGTGCGGCATGCAAAAGCAGCCGTTAATGCACAAACACATATTGAATGTGACACACTTATTCTCGATGGTATTTCAAAAAGTGATACAATTCCAACCAACGAAATGCATAACAATCAGTCATTTATCGAACACGAAGCAACGGTAAGTAAAATTAGTGAAGAACAACTCTTTTACTTAATGAGTCGCGGCTTAACTGAAGAAGATGCGACACAAATGATTATCATGGGCTTTATTGAACCATTCTCCCGCGAATTACCAATGGAGTATGCGGTGGAATTAAATCGGCTCATTAAGCTTGATATGGAAGGATCACTTGGTTAATGACATTAACTTATGACATTATTGTAGTTGGTGGTGGTCATGCTGGCGTTGAAGCGGCAATGGCAAGCGCCAATATGGGGAAGAAAACACTTCTCATAACTTTAAACATTGAAAAAATGGCAAACATGCCATGTAATCCAAACATTGGTGGCAGTGCGAAAGGCATTGTTGTCCGTGAAGTTGATGCTTTAGGCGGAATGATGGGCCTTTTTGCCGATCATGACCCCCTCCAAGTCAAAATGCTCAACACAAGTAAAGGACCAGGCGTTCAATGTATTCGCGCGCAAGAAGATAAAATTGGTTATCCAAAGCATGTACAAAGTGTTTTACTTAAAACACCTAACCTTGATATTAAAGAAATGATGGTTGTCGCCCTCCTCCACGATGATACAAAAGTATACGGCGTATTAGTGGAAGGCGGATTAGAAATTCATGCCGGTGCAGTTATTTTAACAACGGGCACATACATGGAATCAACGATCTTAATTGGGCACACTGTGAAAGAAGAGGGCCCCGAAGGTGATAAACCGTCGAAAGGCTTATCGCCATACTTAGCAAAAATGGGCTTAAAACTCTTCCGTCTCAAAACGGGAACCCCACAACGCATTAAACGTGATTCGATTGATTTTTCGCAAATGATTGAAGAAAAAGGTATGGCGGGGCATCTTAATTTTTCGTATATGACCGACCGCTATATAACCGTTGAGGAACAAGTTATTTGTCATCTTTTATATACTGAAAAAGAAACACATCGCATTATTAATAATCACCTCATGGATTCAGCAATGTTTGGTGGATTTGTTCATGGCACGGGTGCGCGCTATTGCCCAAGTATCGAAGATAAAATTGTCCGTTTTAGTGATAAAGAACGCCACCAACTCTTTATTGAACCCGAATCACGCTATACCGATTCGATGTATTTACAAGGTTTTAGTACGTCAATGCCGATTGAAGTGCAAGATAAAATGGTGCGTAGTCTTAAGGGCCTTGAAAATGCCGTCATTTTAAAATATGCGTATGCGATTGAATATGACGCAATTGATCCACTTGAATTTAAACCATCACTTGAACTTAAAAAGTGGGAAAACCTTTTTTGTGCTGGCCAAATTATTGGGACAAGTGGCTACGAAGAAGCGGCAGGCCTTGGGTTATTGGCAGGGATTAACGCTGTCCTTAAAATATCGGGGAAAGATCCACTTATTTTAAAACGTGATGAAGCATATATTGGCGTAATGATTGATGACTTAGTGACAAAAGGCACGGATGAACCGTATCGTTTACTTTCAAGTCGCGCCGAATATCGCTTGCTTTTACGTCATGATAACGCCGATACGCGTTTAACCGCAATTGGTCGGCGTGTAGGTTTAGTGCAAGATGACCGTTATGCACGCTACCTTGAAAGTCAAGCGGCGATGCAAAAAGCTAAAGAAATTTTAACATCAACACAAGTTGGAGCAAAAACGGAAATAGTCGATTATTTAAGAAAAATGGGGTATCCTAACTATAACGGCGGTCTCACCGCAGCGGAGTTAATTAAACGACCACGCGTATTATTAGCTGATCTTTTAGTGTTAGTTGATTACATCACACTTCCAGCTTTACGCCCGAATGATTTATTACAACTTGAGACGGATATTCGTTATGAAGGTTATATTGATAAACAACGGCAAGAAGCAAAACGGCTGAATAAACTCGAAGAAGTATACATTCCGCCCTCATTCGTCTATGAACATTTAGACGGCTTACGTATTGAAGCCCGCCAAAAACTTGCGCAAGTTAAACCATTGACCATTGGCCAAGCTAAGCGTATTAGTGGGGTAAACCCAAACGATATTATTATTTTAATGACATATTTAAGGAGGTACAAAGAGCATGAAACATAAAGAGTCATTTCTTCATTACCTTCAGGCAAACTTTCCTGATAATTATGAACATTTAGCCGCCCAATTTGACGCCTATGCATCTTTACTAGAACAGCAAAATAAAGTCCAAAACTTAACGGCATTACCACCGGAAGCATATTACGAAAAACACTTTCTTGATTCACTCTTACTTAGTGAAGTATATGAATTTCGGGACGAAACACTTGTTGATGTTGGCTCGGGTGCCGGATTTCCAGGGATGGTGTTAGCGATTGTCTTTCCAAAACTTAATATCACACTCCTCGAACCAACGAAAAAACGGTGTGACTTTTTAAAGTTAGTGAAAAAAGAACTACAGTTAGAAAATGTTACCGTTGTAAATAACCGCGCGGAAAATTATGAAGAAATGCGCGAAGCATTTGACCTCGCGACAAGTCGTGCAGTCGCGTCGCTTGCAATTACGCTTGAACTAAGTGCACCACTTATTAAAGATGGCGGCAGTGTGCTTGCGATGAAAGGCAAAAACTTTTTAGTTGAACTTGAAGAAGCCGCGAACGCTATTTACTTATTAAAACTTGAAATTGGTAAAACAAATAACCACTTTTTACCAAGTGATGGTAGTATGCGTGTGAATAGTCGCTTTATTAAAAAGGGCAAAACAAGTAATAAGTATCCACGTCCCTACGCACAAATAAAGAAAAATCCGCTCTAAATTTTTGCTATACTATAGTGAAGAAGTAAATATGACAAAAATTGCTGCAATTGCAAACCAAAAGGGTGGCGTCGGAAAGACGACAACCGCGATAAACTTAAGCGCCTCATTTGCACATTTTGGGCGTAAAGTTTTACTAATTGATATGGATCCGCAAGGTAATTCAAGTCGTGGTCTAGGCCTTGATCCAGCAACGATAAAATATACAATTTATCATAATTTCTTTAAAGGCATTAATATTAAAAAGACCATTGCAAAAACACCACTTAAAAACCTCGATATTATTGGCGCGAATCTTTTACTTGCGCGGACTGATGTCGAAATTAGTAGTATTCCACAACACCCGTTTACATTACTCCGCACCCGGATTAGTGAAATCGTGAAAAATTATGATTATATTTTTATTGACTGCCCACCGTCGCTGGGGTTATTAAGTACAAATGCTTTAGTTGCGGCGGATAGTGTGATTATTCCTGTACAATGTGAATATTTCGCGCTTGAAGCAGTCGCGCAAGTACTTGCAACGATCAAACAAGTGCAAACTTCGCATAACGCGGACTTAAAAATTGAAGGATTTTTGCTCACCATGTATGACGAACGGACACGGTTAGGCATTGAAATTAGTCAACAAATCCGTGGCTTATTTAAAGAATCAACATTTATGACACCTATTCCGCGCAATATTGCCTTAGCAGAAGCAAGTGCGCGAAGTTTACCGACGATTCTTTATAAACCAAACTCAAAAGGGTCATTAGCATATTTAAACGTCGCAAAGGAAATTATGGAAAATGAAGAAAGAGCCGAAGAATAAACTATTAAAAGAACAACTTTCGAGTTTAATTTCCAAATACTCGCAATCAAACGTTTTAGAAGAGTTAGCGAAGACACACTATAATAATCCGATTCAAACGCTCGCCATTAGTGAAATTAGTGATAATCATTTTGTGAAGCGCGTCACCTTTTCGCTTGGGCAAATAAACCATTTTATTGAAAACTATCATCGAAATTTCCTCCTGGAACCACTTGTTGTGCGTGCCCGAGAAGGAAAGTATGAAGTAATTATTGGACGGAAGAAATTTGCCGCCGCAAAGCTTGGTAAACTTAATGAAATTCCGGTCATTATTATGAATTATAATGATGAAGAAACACTCTTAATTTTACTCGCAAAAGCGCGTGATTCACAAGACCGTAATATTCTTGAATTAGCGCTAATCTTCAATAATTTAGCGACAAAACATGGTTATTCGCACCAAAGTCTTGCAAATTTAGCGTTTTTAAGTCGCGCACAAGTAACAAATATTTTACGAATCTTAAAACTTGATGACGCCCTTTTAACTGCGTTAAATAAAAACGAAATATCATATGGCCATGCCCGCGCGTTAATTGGCTTATCAGCAGAAGCTTCGACCCATTACTTAAATCTCATTACGACAAACAATATAAGTGTACGTGAACTTGAGGCTTTAATCCGAACATCAAATGGCAATGCTACGTCAAATGAAGAGCCAATTGTTATTCAACAAAAAAATAAAGTAACGATTATTTTTGCTTCGGAAGCGGAAGCAAATAAGTTTATGAGTAAAAAAAGTAATATATCTTGAAAAATTTACCGATATAAAATATAATGAATTTACTTCAGGGCGGGGTGTAAGTCCCCACCGGCGGTATACCCCGCGAGCGTAAGCAGAACTAGTGTGATTCTAGTGGCGACAGTTAAAGTCTGGATGGAAGAAGGAATTTCTTTTTTGGCGCCCTGAGAAAGGGGCCTTTTTATGTTAAAAACCGAAGAAAATCAAGTTATTGTCGAGGATATTACAATAGAAGTTAAGCGCAATAATGGTCATGAAGAAAAACCGACTGCGCAACAACTAAAAAAACAACGAACACTTCGCATTGCTGGCACAGCAATTTTTGCGGTAATTTCTGTTTTACTCTATATTACAAAAGTTCCGCCATTTGTCTTTCCGATTTTCCCCGGCCCATTTAGCTTCTTAGAAATGAACTTTAGTGAGGTGCCAGCATTAATTGCCGGCTTTGCCTATGGTCCTCTAAGTAGTTTTCTTGTCTTACTGATCCGTCTAATTGTTAAATTACCAATGTCGACTACGGGGATGGTTGGTGAATTTGCGGACATTATTTATTCATCAAGTTTTGTCGTGACAGCATCAATCATTTATAAATATCGTCGTACTTTTAAAGGTGTATTAATTGGTTTAGGCATTGCGTTCGTTGTCCAACTTATTGTTAGTGGGGCGGCAAACTATTTTGTTGTCTATCACATGTATGACGAAATGCTTAGCCCCTACGGCGGCCTACCGTTTACTCCAGAAGAATTTATTGTCGCGGTTATTCCGTTTAATGTCATTAAAAATACCGTCATTGCCGTCATTACGCTGCTTGTGTATAAACGGATTAGTAAATTTATTCATTCGCTTTTTGTGTAAAAGAAAAAGTCGGACTAACCATCCGACTTTTTTTAACATTATTACAGGCGCTTATTGAACGCTAATTGCACCAGTTGGGCATGCAGCTTCCGCTTCAAGCACAGCATCTTCTAAACCTTCTGGTACTTCATCAACGAGAGTTTTCATTTTGCCATCATCGTCCCAATCAAAAACTTCGGGGCAGATTGCATTGCAAACACCGCAACTAATACAAAGATCTTTATCAAGTGTAACTTTCTTTGGCATAGTAATCCTCCTAATATAAAGATATTATAACGATTTCATGAGATGAGTTCAAATCATATTGGAAAAGACTTTCATCGTAAATGTTCTCTTAAGCAATTTGTTGTTATTTATATTATTATAAATAGTGTTATGGCACGGAGAAGTGAAACAAAGAGTCGCGTCGACTTATGGCAAAATTATCGCAATAAAATTGCTAAAGATTTCACAGCGGCCGAAAAGAAGCGGAAAGTAAAAAAAGTTGCACCAAAAGTGACAGCAAGTACACCGCCGAAACCAACGATTACGCGCGCTGAAGCACTCATTAAAGAATACGAAAAGAAAAAAGGCAAAGAAGAACAAGTACGTAAAGGGCCGAACCCGTTTATCGTTTTCTTAACAAGCCTGTTATTTATTGTGCTTGTCGCCGGGATTATTTATTTAATTTGGAGGTATTACGCATGAGTTATATAGCAATTGCGATTGACGGCCCCGCGGCCGCAGGAAAATCAACGATAGCGAAAGCAGTCGCTAAACATTTTAATTATGTCTATATTGATACAGGAGCGATGTATCGGGCGTTTACGTGGTATGTTGTGACAAAAGGAGTTGACCCCCAAAACGAAACAGCATGTAACGCCCTCATTAGTGAAGTAACTGTCCGCCTCACGAACGATCACCGGGTATTTGTGAATGACGAAGAAGTAACAAGTGCGATTCGTGAACCTCACGTTTCCGGTAATGTTAGTTACATTGCCTCATACCCCAAAATTCGGCTCTTTTTAACTGAACAACAACGCGAAATTGCTAAACTCTCATCCGTCGTCATGGACGGCCGTGATATTGGTACGTATGTCTTACCAAACGCTGACGTGAAAATTTTTCAAACGGCGTCTGTTGCCGTCCGCGCGAAACGGCGGTATTTAGAAAATAAAGAAAAGGGCATTGAAACGTCGTTAGACGAAATAACAAAAGAATTAACGATGCGTGATCATATTGATTCAACGCGGGCGATGGCACCGTTAAAAAAGGCCGATGACGCTATTGCGCTTGATACCGATAACTTAACGATTGAAGAAGTTGTAAGTACAATTATTACAATTGTGAATAATAAATTAGGAGTTAAGTAATGGCCTTACCCGTTGTCGCAATTGTTGGCACACCAAACGTTGGGAAATCAACCGTTTTTAACCGGATTATTGGTGAACGAAAAGCAATTATCCATGATGAACGTGGCGTCACACGCGACCGACTTTACGCAACGGGAGAATGGTTAACACGAAAATTTAATATTATTGATACGGGTGGAATTGAACTTGCAAAAAGTGAATTCCAGCACCAAATTCGCGCACAAGTGGAAATTGCAATCGAAGAAGCGGATGTCATTGTTTATATTGGTGACGGCCCGGTTGGTGTCACAAGTGACGATATGGAAATTGCTAAACTTTTATTTAAAGCGCAAAAACCCGTTATTGTCGCGGTTAATAAAATTGATGGTGTCGAACATTATTATTTAACACAAGATTTCTACAAGCTAGGGCTTGGTGAACCAATTGCGATTAGTGGTGCACACGGCATTGGTATTGGTGATCTCCTTGATGAAATTATTAAAGTTTTACCCACACAAACAACTGATTACGCTGAAGATATAACGTCATTTGCGATTATTGGGCAACCAAATGTTGGCAAATCAAGTTTAGTGAATGCCATTTTAAACCGGGACCGGGTTATTGTCACAAGTATTGAAGGGACGACACGTGACGCAATTGATACACCGTTTACGCGTGACGGTAAAGAATATGTTGTTATTGATACCGCTGGCCTAAAAAAACGCGGCAAAATATATGAAAGTGTTGATAAGTATGCAGCCCTGCGCGCGTTTAGTGCAATTGCGAAAGCTGATGTTGTCTTATTTGTTATTGATGCCGTTGCCGGTATTCGTGAACAAGATAAAAATGTTGTCGGTTATGCCATTGAAGAAAAGAAAGCAATTATTATTGTTGTAAATAAATGGGATGCCGTTGCAAAAGACGATAAAACAATTTATGAATTTACTGAAAAAGTGCGCAAAGAATTTAAGTTTTTAGAATACGCACCAATCGTCTTTACTTCCGCCCTCACCAAACTGCGCATTAAAAATATTTTTGAACAAATTGATTATGTTGCGGAAGCGTATAAACGACGTATTGATACGAACTTATTAAATGAAGTTGTGCACCGCGCCCAACTATATAATGATCCACCTGTCTTTAATGGTGGACGCGTTAAAATCTATTACGCAAATCAAGTGAGTGTGAAACCACCAACCTTTGTATTTTTTGTAAATAACCCACAATATTTACATTTTTCATATGAACGATATTTGGAAAACCAAATTCGGAGTGCCTTTCCGTTTGACGGCACGCCATTAAAGTTTATTTTTAGGGAGCGAAAATAATATGAATATAACAATTTTTGGCACGGGAACGTGGGGCACAGCCCTAGCGCAAGTGCTAAGTGATAATGGGCATCATCCCTTAATGTTTGGGATTGAAGCCTCGCAAGTCGATGATATAAATATTCATCATCGGAATACATTCTTTTTTGGTGAAGAAGTAACGCTTCATCCAAACATTAAAGCGACGATCAATTTAGCCGAAGCAATTGCCCATAGTGACATTTATCTTTTAAGTGTCCCGTCGTTTGCGATGCGCGGTTTACTTGAAAATATCCGCAAATTGCTGACAAAACCAGTGTTAATCATTAATACAGCCAAAGGTTTTGATACAGAAAAAGACGAACGACTAAGTAATTTAATTCGTGAAGAAATAGCACCAGAGCATTTAAAAGGTGTCGTTTCGCTTATTGGCCCAAGCCATGCTGAAGAAGTCGTTGTCCGCCTATTAACTGTCGTGACCGCAACGAGCACAAATGAGGAAAGTGCGCTCTTAATTCAAGAATTATTTTCAAATGAATACTTCCGTGTGTATACACAAAACGATGAAATTGGTGCTGAATTAGGTGTGGCTTATAAAAATGCGATCGCAATTGCTAGCGGTGTCCTTGCCGGCTTAGGCTACGGCGATAATGCACGCGCTGCGCTTATTACGCGTGGGCTCGCGGAAATGGTGCGCTTTGGCACGTATTACGGGGCTAAACTAGAAACATTTTTAGGCCTTACGGGCTTAGGTGACCTAATCGTGACATGCAATTCTGTCCACTCGCGTAACTTCCAAGCAGGATTTGCTATTGGAAAAGCTAATGACGCAACGACATTTTTAAAAGAAAATAAAAAGACAGTTGAAGGCATTCGCACCACAAAGATAATTCATCATTTATGTATGCAAAACGGGCTTGAATTACCAATTGTGGCAGGAATTTACAAGGTACTCTATGAAGGAGCTTTACCAAGCGAAATCGTATTTTCTTTGATGCTACGCCCCTTACGAAGTGAACAGTTTTAATTTTCTACTTGAGATTTCTATGGGTTTATGATATTTTGTAATTAATAAAGGAGTGAGGACTTATGAATAAAGCAGAATTAATTACTGCCATAGCCGATGAGCTTTTAGTAACAAAAAGATCAGTTGAAGAAATCATTAATCTCTTCTGCGACACTGTTATTAAAACATTAGCGACAGGCGAAGAAGTCAAATTGACCGGCTTTGGTACATTTGAAATTAGAAAGCGGAAAGAGCGTCGTGGCGTCAGTCCACAAACTGGTGGGGAAATTGTAATCCCAAGCGGGCGTACAATTGTCTTCAAACCATCCAAATTACTTAAAGAAAAAGTTCAGGGGTAGTGTTGTTTAACCACTACACATATGTTAAAGTCTACTTCAAGATTATTTGATGATTTAGCAGCCCTTTTTACTAAGCACGGCTTTGCCCTCTACATGGTTGGAGGAACGAGCCGTGATTTTATTTTAGGGCGCGAAATTGATGATTATGATTTCGCAACTGACGCAACACCAAGCGATATGGAAAGCTTTTTAAAAGATGCAAATTTTCGCTTTGCAAACTTTGGCACTGTTAGTATGACGTACATGGGTGAGCATGTTGAAATAACTACACTACGCGAAGAAGGAAAATATGCTGACTTCCGTCATCCGGGCCACATTAAGTTTGTGAAGTCCCCCGCACTTGATTACGTGCGGCGTGACTTTACGATTAATGC
>WPCH01100348.1_pt1 | contig 33857 bp, 31 predicted proteins | sample 5399881 | NCBI WGS metagenome assembly WPCH01 (sample SAMN12869468, study PRJNA574797) | sludge metagenome | isolation source: wastewater treatment of pH5 | place: China:Beijing | collected 2019-05-20
CCTGGCGAGTGCTTGACGCTCAATACTGGGGAGTTCCCCAACGAAGAAAACGCATCTTCCTTGTCGCAGATTTTGCAGGCACAACCGCACCCGAAATACTATTTAAGCAAGACAGCCTGTTTGGGAATACTGCGGAGAGCCGATGCCAGGGGCAAGGAACTGCCTCCGCAGCTCAGGGAGGCGCTGATGATACAGGCGGGTCTTGCCTGACTCCATGGGATGTGCAGAGCCGCCGCATTTTCGAGGAAACCGGGACATGGCCCTCCCTCTATGGCGGTGAAGGCGGCGGGCATGGGTATATACAGACAGAAGAAAAAACGGCGATAGCCTGTGCAGCCAACCAGCGTGACGAGGTTCGGGACCTCCACAATGTAGCCGGAGCCTTGAGCGCACAACCCGGCATGAAACAACAGACCTTTGTGGTGGATGCCGAAAAAATCAGCGCCTTTCATGTCAACCAAAGGGATGAGGTGATAGACCTCAACGGCGTATCCGGCGCCCTGCTGGCAACCCGCAATATGCAGATGCAGACTTTTGTCACCCAGCAACCGTTGATATGCTTAAACGATCATGGCGGGGAACGGATGGATATCACTGAGGAAGTAACGCCCACGCTCCGTGCGGGCATGGGAGGCCATCCTCCCCTTGTGTCCCAACCGAATTGTCTGAATGGATGGGATACCCAGCAAAGCCGTGTCTTTACGCCGGAGGGCGTGGCTCCCACTCTTGCCGGAGCGGACGGTGGCGGTGGAAGAAACCCGGCAGGGCTTCTGTTTGCGGCAGGAGTTGTCAGCAAAGGTGACGGCGACTGCTTTCTCACACCGGAGGTTCACACCTCCATCACCAGCGGCGGCGGGCAGGCCGGACAGGGCTATCCCTGTGTGCTTACCGCAGGATTCTGCGGCAATGCCAGTGCCGAAGCCAGAGGAATCGGCTATCAGGCAGAGTGTTCTCCCACCATTAAAACAGGCACAGCTCCATCGGTGCTTTGTATCAACGATCAGGGCGGCAGCCAGATGCACTGCACAGAGGATATCACAGGAACGCTCCGTGCCCAGGAGCATGGGCATCAGCCTCTGGTCATGGCGACCCAGCAGGGAGGCGCAGAAATTGGCGTCGGCGTCTGCCCAACCATCACGGCCAGCGCGGGCATGAGCGGAAACAACCAGCCGGTGCTGTTTGATAACCACGCCAAGGATTGCAGATATAACGGACCTTTGGAGGTAGCTCCTACCGTAACATCGACCTATGGTACCGGCGGCAACAATGTCCCGCTTGTAGGAAGCCCTGTTTCGCAGGAAACCATCTGCATTGCCGGTAACACCATTGACCGGGAACCGGAGAACGGCGGCAACGGATTGGGCTGTCAGCCGGATATCAGCTATACCATTACTACCAGCGACCGCCATGCGGTATGCGAGCCATATCAGGAAGTGGTGGGCGCGCTCTGCCGTGGTGATGAAAAGGGCATCGGCAGCCAATATGTCAGTCAAAACAAATGCATCGTGGAAAAACGCAACCTCATCCGCAGGCTCACCCCTCTGGAATGTGAAAGACTTCAAGGCTTTCCCGATGGCTGGACGCTGATACCAGGGGCATCGGACAGTGCCAGATACAAGGCACTCGGCAACAGCGTGGCGATACCATGCGTGGACTTCGTTCTCCGCGGTATCGCATATTTTTTGCGAAAAATCCATGAGGAACAGGAGGAATCACCCCCATGTATATCTACCCCGACAACTTAAAATCAAAGGCAACCCTGTGGCTGTGGGAGCTGCGTGACATCGGATTCATCGGCGTCGGATGCCTGATTTCCGTCTTCGCCCTTTCCCAGCTCGGCTGGCTGTTGCCCATTGTCCTGACGGCGCTCTATGCCTTTTTATCCATCCGTTTCGAGGACGTGAGCATCCTCGATTTTATCCGCTATGCCGCCGCTTTCTTTTTCGGAAAGCAGCAGATCTATGAATGGAGGGCTTGAGTATGAACAGAAAAAAGAAACAAGAGGCACGGGAAAAAGCCTCCACCCGCCAGCTCATGGGCATCGATGACATCACAGGCTACAGTCTTGTGACTCCCCACGGCGAGCTGGTATTTTTTATGATAAAACCCACCAACATCAGCGTGCTGTCCGATTCAAGCATTGGGGCAAGGATTTATGCCCTCATGAACGTCCTGAAAGGGATCGCTGAAATTGAGATGCTGTGCTTAAACAGCCGTGAAAACTTTGAGGATAACAAGAGCTATCTGAAAGCCAGGATGGATGCCGAACAGAACCCGGTCATCCGCAAGCTGCTGGCACAGGACATGACCGCCCTTGACCGTATGCAAGTGCAGATGGCAACGGCAAGGGAATTTTTAATTATCATTCGTCTGCGGGGCGAGAAGGAAACTGACATCCAGCCCTACCTTTCCCGCATTGAAAAGAGCCTTAAGGATCAGGGCTTCACTGCACACAGAGCTGGCGAAAGCGATATCAAGCGCCTGCTTGGAGTCTACTATGAGCAGAATGTCACCACTGAGATGTACGAGGATTACGATGGTGAACGCTGGATAATTCTCGGAGAATAAGTAAAATTCAATCAACGGCCGTAGGGAGACACCTTGCGGCCAAAAGGCATGGAACCTCCCTCGGCTGGACAGGAGGTATTTTTTCATGCCTAAAATCAGAAAAAAGAAAGCAGATCTGTCAACTGCGGAGCCGAAGATTAAGGACTTCCTTGACATGATTGCACCAGGCATCATCAAGTTTAATACGGACCATTTCATATGCGGCAACACCTATCGGTGTGTCTGGGCTCTCCGCGAGTATCCTACCGCAACCGATGAGCAGGCCATCCTGCGCCATCTTGGGGAAAAGGACGGAGTGACCCTACGCATCTACACCAGACAGGTAACGGCGGCCGAGGAAAAGAAAATCATTCACAACGCCGCCAATAAAAACCGCATGGATAAGAGCAGCACCAACGACCTCCGGCAGACAGTCACCGCTGAAAGCAACTTGCAGGATGTGGTCACACTGGTATCCGCCATGCACCGAAACCGTGAGCCGCTCCTGCACTGCGCTGTTTTTATTGAGCTGACAGCGCACGATCCCGATGCCCTGAAGCTCCTCCAGACCGATGTCCCGACCGAGCTGGTTCGCTCAAAGCTCAATGTGGACCGGCTCATGCTTCGCCAGCGGGAGGGTTTTCTCTCGGTCGGCCCTGCGGGACGGAATCTGTTCGGCAGCCAGTTTGAACGGGTTTTGCCCGCCAGTTCGGTGGCAAACCTCTATCCGTTCAATTACTCAGGTAAGACCGATCCCCACGGTTTCTACATCGGCAGAGATAAGTTCGGCAGCAATGTGCTGGTGGACTTTGATAAACGAGATGACGATAAGACCTCGGCCAGCATTTTAATTCTCGGCAACAGCGGTCAGGGAAAATCTTATCTGATGAAGCTGCTGCTCCTGAATCTGCTGGAGGCAGGCAAATCCATTATTACATTGGATGCGGAGCATGAACAGCAGGATATGTGCGAAGCTGTGGGCGGCTGCTTTATGGATTTGATGAGCGGGCAATACCGCATCAACCCGATGGAACCCAAGTGCTGGGATGACGGCAGCAGCCCGGAGGACACAGATGCCCCCGAAGCATTCCGTCAATCCACTCGCCTGTCACAGCACACCAGCTTTCTCAAGGATTTCTTTCGGGCCTACAAGGACTTTGATGACCGCCATATTGATACCATTGAAATCATGACCGGAAAGCTGTATGAGAAATGGGGCATCAGTGACAGCAGCAATTTCAGTCAAATGAAGCCGGAGGATTATCCCATTCTCTCCGACCTCTACAACTTAATCGAACAGGAGTACAAGGGCTTTGATGAGGGCAGATATCAGCTATACACGGCTGAATTATTGCGGGAAATCCTGCTGGGTCTGCACTCCATGTGTCAAGGTGCAGAGAGTAAATTCTTCAATGGGCATACCAATATCACCAATGCCCGCTTTGTGGTTTTTGGTGTCAAAGGGCTTTTGCAAGCCAGCAAAAATGTCCGTGGAGCAATGCTGTTTAACATTCTTTCCTATATGTCAGACCAGCTTCTGACCGTTGGAAACACGGTGGCGGCGCTGGATGAGCTGTATATCTGGCTGTCGGACAATATCGTTGTCGGAACCACCATCATTGAATACATCCGAAATGCACTCAAGCGTGTCCGCAAGAAAGAATCCGCTATGATTTTAGCCAGTCAGAATCTTGAGGACTTCAATCAAGAGGGCATTCGGGAAATGACAAAGCCCCTCTTCGCCATCCCGCCTCATCAATTTCTATTCAATGCCGGAGCCGTTGACAAGCATTTTTATATGGACACATTGCAGTTAGAGAAATCTGAGTACAATCTCATCCGCTACCCGCAGCGTGGCGTCTGCCTCTATAAATGCGGCAACGAGCGTTATAACCTGATGGTCAGAGCCCCGGAGCATAAGGCGAAGCTGTTCGGGAAGGCAGGCGGGCGATGAATATTGGGCGAGTAAAATTCAGAAAGAAGGTGAAAAAACATGGCAGATCCCGCAACCATTACGGCTGTTGCAAAAGCCGCCGCTGCCGCACTCTCGGATGAACGTATCCGAAAAACCATCGGCTGGATCATTGCCGCCGTCCTGTCGCCGATCATTTTAATCATCGTGCTGGTCTGCTCACTGCTTTCCGGCACGACAAACCACAACAACACAGCCGTAGGGCTGTGTTTCCACGGCGGCGTGATTCCGGGGAGTATGCCTGCGGATTACAAAGAATACATCGGAGATATGCGAAACAGCTTTACCCTCATAGACGGCGCCATAGCCACAGTGAACGCACAGATGGAGGATGCCGACAGCCTTGACGATTACCGGGTCAAGGCTATTTTTTATTCTCTGTTTTTCGGCGCGGATTCCCCCTCCCGGCTGGAACACCGGAAATATGTGGACTGCTTTGTAACCTATGAGGAACGCACCCGCACCGTGGAAAACGAGGATGGCACGACCTCGGAAGAAACCTACACCGTTGCCGTCCCCATTACCTCTCTGCCTGCCATCTACAACAACATCAGGACGCTGTTCGGCAGGGCCATCACCTATGAGGATCAGGCAAACGCCAACGAAATCTATTACCGTGCTTTATATGGGACCGGAGCGCCTGCCGAGGGTGATGATTCCACCATGTGGGAGGACTGGACGCCGGACCAGCTTGACGGTTTCTTTTCTGATTTGCCTGCCGGTGAGGTGGGCGCTGAAGCTGTCCGCCTCGGTCTTTCACGCCTTGGCGATCCCTACTCTCAGGAGAAACGCGGACAGGGAAACTACACCGACTGCAGCTATCTTGTACGGTGGGTGTATCAAAAGCTGGGCGTAAACCTCCCCGGCACGGCTGCGGCGCAGGGAAAATATTGCGTGGACAATGGGCTGACAATTTCAAAATCAAGCCTTGCTCCCGGTGATTTGGTGTTCTGGAGCCACAAGCCCAACGGCCGTTTTATGAATATCACCCATGTGGGAATCTATGCCGGGGACGGCAAGGTGGTGGACGCTTCCTCCTCCAGAGGGGAGGTTGTCTATCGGGATTTATTCGATTCCGGCAAACAGGTTTTGTACGGCAGGCCCTATGCTGACACACAAAAATCCTCTGCCAGCGGATTTGTTTCACCGCTGGGGAACGGATGGCGTTCCATGGTGACCTCCGAATTCGGCGGCAGGACAGACCCCCTCACAGGGGAATGGACAGGACATTCCGGTCTCGACCTCGGTGCCTCCAAGGGTACCTCCATCCGCTCGGCAAAGGCGGGAACGGTGAAAACGGTGATCTATGGAAACACGGGCTACGGCTATTATCTGACCATTGACCACGGAGATGGAATGGTCACCTTATACGGGCACTGCTCCCAAATTCTCGTCCGTGAGGGACAGACGGTCAAGGCCGGGGAAACCATTGCAAAGGTGGGTTCTACCGGGCGAAGCACCGGAAACCATCTGCACTTCGAGGTGAGAGTGGGCGGTGTACAGAAGAATCCGAGAAACTATCTGCCATGATAAAAGAAAGGACGGTCTTATGAAAGAAAACATGATTAGAGTATTGAAAATTGAACCGGAACAGGCACCCGCAGTAAAGGAAATTCAAAATGACCTTGAAAGTCTGCAGGCGGAGGTGGGTGGTTTAATTGAATGCATCAGCTTCCCAAACGGCTGCGTTGTCGTTTGTAATGAAGAAGGCAAATTAAGAGATCTGCCGCCCAACAGACGGCTGGGTGCAGATATTATCTGTGGCCCGTTTCTTGTTTGCGACACCACCTGTGATGGGAACTTTACCTCTCTCAGCAAGAGTAAAATTGCAGAATACTCCCAGCTTTTTTCCGAAATCCCTGCATTCAGCGGACAAGAACCGGAGCTTGAACCCGGAATAACCTTTATAGGATTTGATTGTTAAGGAGGACTGCCATTATGAAAAAAGAAGCCGTCACCATACAAATGGATGCCGAAAAGCTCCGTGCGGTAAAACGTTATATGGAGAAGAAAGATGCCGATTTAGAAAAGGAGCTTTGCGACTCGCTGCAAAAGCTCTATGAAAAATACGTTCCCGCTTCCGTTCGGGAATACATCGACGAGGGGAGCGAGGATAGCCCTGCTGCTGCAACCCCGGCTAAAAAACAGAAAGAAAAAAATAAGGCGACCGCTGCCAGCAATAGCAATCCGGCAACGGCAATGCCGTAAGACACAGACATTTCCCCAGCGTTGCCCCCTGTCCGCCCCTGTGTGGGCTTTTGCAGGGTTGGGTGGCAGAGTTTACCCACAGTGCCGACTAAAACCGATTGTGAGGGCTTTGTGCGGAGCTGTCAGGAAACCACAATCCAGCCAAAACTTACAGAAACTCCATGCATCCTCTACGGTCGAAAAAAGAGCAGGATAAAGGCGGGTGGTCGCAAGCGCCCTCCCGCCGCCCACTTCGCCCAGCAGTGCTGGGCGTTTTTCGCACTTCCCCATGAGGTGGTCGGATTGCGGCTTTGTCACAGCCGGGGTGGTCGGGATTTGAGAAAATGCAGGGAAACAAAGGAATTTACACGGTCACCTCATAGGTGGACACCCACGAAAGGTCGGATTTAACATGAAAAATAACAAGGAACGGACAGCGGTCTGGCTGTATCCCGAAACCATGGAACGGCTGGACGGCTGGCTGCCAAAGGACAACTGTAAGAGCCGCAGCGAGTTTATTGAAAAGGCACTCAGCTTTTATATGGGCTACCTTGGAACGGAGGACATTTCCTCTTATCTTTCCAAGGCATTGCTTGCATCCATCCAAGGCACATTGCAAAAAACCGAAAACCGGGTGGCAAACAATCTGTTTCGGCTTTCTGTGGAAATCAGCATGATGATGCATCTGCTGGCAACTACGCTGGAGGTTACCGATGAGGAACTGAACCGGCTCCGCGGTCGGTGCGTTGCCGAGGTCAAACGGACCAGGGGTAAAATCCGTCTGGACGATGCGGTGGATTTCCAGAGCAGCCCTGAGACGGAAGAATAATGGCCCGGATCATTCTCAAGTGTCCCTACCTAAAAGGCGGGGAAAAGACTGCCGCCCATCTGAACAACCTCGTCAAATATATTGCCACCCGTGACGGTGTGGAAAAAATGGAAAGCGGTCATAAGCTCTGGCACTCTACAAAAAAACAAAAGGATTTGATTGCACAGATACTCCGGGATTTTCCCGATGCCAAGGATTTATTTGAATATGAGGATTACCTCGAAAACCCCAATCGGGGAAATGCCTCTGAATTCATCACCATTGCGTTAGAGCAACATCTTGATAAAATCAGCGGCCGGGAAAAATATCTGGACTACATTGCAAACCGCCCCCGTGTCGAAAAGTTTGACAGCCACGGCCTGTTCACGGCCGGGGATGAGCCACTGGTTTTATCGCAAGTCGCTGATGAAGTATCCAGTCACACCGGAAATGTGTGGACGCCGATTATTTCCCTGCGCCGGGAGGATGCTGCACGGCTGGGATATGACAATGCCCCTGCGTGGAAGGCTCTGCTTTCCGAAAAAGCCGTGGAGCTTGCCGAGAACTTAAAAATCCACCCTGACCATTTGAAATGGTACGCCGCCTTTCACAACGAGTCCCATCATCCCCATATCCACATGGTCTGCTACAGCACCGATCCAAGAGAGGGCTACCTCACGAAACAGGGCATCAAAAAAATGAAGTCCTCACTGGCAAATGAGATTTTCCGTCAGGAGCTTATTCCGCTCTACGGAGAAAAGACCCAACGGCGGGATAACTTGAAGGAACAGGCTGCCGAGTCCATGCGGGAGCTGATCCGTCAGATGAAAAACGGCGTTTTACAAAGCGGCCGCATGGAGCAGCTCATTACACACCTTGCCGAGCGTCTGCAAACAATCGGAGGGAAAAAGCAGTATGGCTACCTCAAGCCAGACCTGAAAAATGTGGTGGATGAAATCGTAGATGAGCTTGCCAAGGACAGCCGTATCGCAGAAGCCTACCGCCTGTGGTGGGAAACCAGGGACAGGATCGAATCCATCTACACGGAAACCCCATCTGAGCCGCCGCCCCTTTCCCGCTGTGATGATTTCAAGCCCATCCGCAATATGATCATCCAGGAAGCATTACTGATTGGGACCATGACCTTTGAGGAACCGGCATCTGTGGAAACAGCCCTGCCGGAGCCGGAGGATGATCTGGAGATGCCCCCCTCTGACATGGCGGATGAAGAAGATCAGGAACCGGCAGATGATTCCGGAAAACGGTCCTCAAGCGATAAATCCTCTGCCGGCAAGGAATCCTCCGACTCATGGTGGACAGACAACTACAAGCTGGCAAAGCAATATTTATATGGCGGTGAGGATGCCGGTATTTTGCAGGACTTTGAAAAGGCCCGTGAACTCTTCCTCGCGGAAGCGGAGGCAGATAACCCTCTCGCCCTGTGTGACCTTGGCCGAATATCCGCGGATGGTCTTGGCTGCGAAGCGGATGCCGATGAAGCATACCGCTGGTACGAAAAGGCCCTTGCTGTTTTCCATGCTGCCGAGGAAGAAAAGCCTTGGAAGTACACCGAGTACCGCATCGGAAAAATGTATGCCGCAGGGCTTGGCACGGAGCAGGACTATCTGCAGGCGGCGGATTGGCTCACCCTGTCTGCGGATGAGAATTACAAGTACGCGCAGTATTCCCTTGGCGGTCTGTACTACCATGGCAAAGGTGTGGATCAGGATCATGAAACTACATTTGCCCTCTACACCCGCTCGGCGGATCAGAGCTTTCCCTATGCCAGTTTTGAGCTTGGAAAAATGCTGCGGGATGGAATCGGCTGTGTGAAAAATCAGCAGGATTCTGACCGCCGCTTCAAGGAAGCCTTTCTCGGTTTTGTATCCATGGAGGAACAGGGCCATGACGATAAGATCCAATACCGTTTGGGCTGGATGCTTCTCAATGGCGTTGGTACAGACAAGGATGAACCCAGGGCAAAGGAATACTTTGAAAAGGCGGCATCCGTGGGAAATCCCTTTACCTGCTACCAGCTTGCCAAGCTCATCCTCTCCGATGAAAAAGCACAGCCGCAGGAGGTGGAGAAAGCCCTCGGCTATCTCAGGAAAGCGGTGGAGGCTGAAAATCCCTATGCCGCATATTTTCTCGGCAAGCTCTATGAAAAGGGGCAGCACGTTCCGCAGAATATTTCTGAAGCGGTACGGCTCTATACAATGTCGGCAGAACAGGAAAATGACTTTGCTGCATATCGGCTCGGAAAGCTGTATCTTGGCGGTGACGGTGTGCTGAAGGATGTGGAGCCCGCCATTCGCTGGCTGACCTTTGCCGCCGACAGAAAAAACCAGTTTGCCGAATATGCCCTCGGCACCCTTTACCTCAAAGGGGAAGATATTCCGAGGGATATCCCGAAAGCATTGGAATACCTGAAACGGTCTGCCGGTCAGGGAAACCAGTTTGCACAGTACCGGCTGGGCAAGATTTATCTCATGGGTGAGGATGCGCCCAAGGATATACAGACTGCCCTGCAATTTTTGACGGCTTCCGCTGAACAGGGAAATCAATATGCGCAGTACACCCTCGGCAAGCTGTATCTGATGGGAAAGGACGTTCAAAGGGACAAGGATTCCGCTGTCCGCTGGTTTACCCTCTCGGCAGCGCAGGGAAATATTTATGCCCAATTTTTCCTCGATCATATGGATGATTTCAAAGAACCCTCCGTCCTGCTGGCTGGAACACGGCTCCTGCATCACATGAGCCGTGTTTTTTCAGACAACGCTCCGCCACTGAAACCACCCGGTCAGCGAACCGACAGGAAACTCCTTCGTAAGCTCCGTGAGAAAAAGCAGGCGCAGGGCCATGCGAGGGATGACCACGAACAGACCATGTCATTATAACGATTGGAGGACAACCGTGAAGAAACAGAAAAAGAAGATCGAGCAGACGCCCATCAAGGGGAAATCGCTCCAGAGCCACTGCCGTCCCGTAAAAAGGGCGGCCTTTTTTCATAGAATCGGCACTCGCCATAAATAGGAGGTGCGCCCATGGGTGTATATGTGCATTTTACGGATGAGCAAAAATACCGTGCCAACAATGTGGACCTTGTGGATTTTCTCCGGCGGCGCGGTGAGAAGCTGATCCCCAGCGGCCGGGATAAAAGGCTGGAGTCCGACCGCAGCATTACCGTCCGGGGAAACGAGTGGTACGATCATTCCGCAGAGAGCGGCGGGTATGCCATTGACTTCGTGCGGAATTTCTACGGCCTCACCTTTCCCGAAGCTGTGACCATGCTGCTGGGGGGTGAGCAGGGAGAGGTCTACAGGCCAGCCTCACAAAAGAAGCAGGAGCCGAAGCAGCCCTTTACCCTTCCGAATCCTCACAGCGATATGCGCCGTGTCTATGCCTACTTGGTGAAAACCCGGCTCATCGACCGTGAGGTGGTCAGTTACTTTGCCAAGGCAAAGCTCCTGTATGAGAGCTGTGAGAAATCCAAGGACGGCACAAAGGAATACCATAACGCCGTATTTGTGGGATACGATGAAAACGGCGTTCCCCGCCATGCCCACAAGCGGGGACTCTATACCGAGGGAACCGGCTTCAAGGGCAATGTGGATAGCTGCGATCCGGCATACAGTTTCCACCATGTCGGCACAAGTAACCGCCTCTATGTGTTTGAGGCTCCCATTGACTTGCTGTCCTATATCTCCCTGCATCCCCAGGATTGGCAGGAACACAGCTATGTGGCTCTCTGCGGTGTATCGGAATACGCCATGCTAAAGATGCTGGAGCTGCATCCCCACCTGGATCATGTGGTTCTGTGTCTGGACTATGACGAGGCGGGAATCGAAGCATCGGAAAAATATCAAGACCTGTTGTCTGAAAAAGGGATTCCATGCGAAAGGGAACTGTCCATACACAAGGACTGGAACGAGGATATCAAGGCCAATCACGGCTTACCGGCAATCCCAGCGGAGGAACATCCCCAGCATTTCTTCCGGGATGAAATCTGCATGCAGCTTACCCAATCGATGATGACTGTGAAATCCAACTGCTCCGCAGACACCCTGTCGGCCCTGCTCATAAAAGCCCGTTCCCATCTGCATCGGGGACAATTTTCCGAAGCAGATGATTGTCTGCGGGAGATGTGCCGCCTCTCTGTGGCGGCCGCTGCGAAGGAGTACCGGCAGATGGATCACAGCCGGGACCTTTCTACTGTACAAAGCCGTCTGCATAATAGTTTCAGGACTTATGAAAATCGCGGGCATCTGAAAACCCGGTTGGATTTACTGGAATCCGATATCATGTCCCTGCGGGGCTTTGAGCGTGTGGTGACCGCCAGCGAAAAGGAAAAGCTGGCAGAGTGCTATGAACACATTGCCGCCCACGGCCTCAAGGGAGCGATTCTGCTGGAGAAACACCAGCAAAAAATGGAGCAAAACCAGGGAATGAAAATGTCTATGTAACATCCGGCAAATAACGCTTCACCTCCGCTTCTGACAACCTAAAATTAATTCAGAAGAAGGAGGACACTATCATGCCATCTCAAGTCTATATTTTAATTGCAGCGGCCGCCGTGATGTTTTGTGTCATCGGCGGTCTTTCTCTTTTGGCCCACTATTATACCTTAAACGGAATCAAGTCCCGCACGGTGGGTGACGGCCAGCATGGTACAGCGCGGTTCGCTTCAAAGCAGGAAATCAAAAATACCTATCAGCACATTCCCTTTCAGTCGGAGCTGTGGAGGCAGGGACAATGCCTCCCTGCTAAAACCGAGCAGGGAATCATTCTCGGAAGCATAGGAGCAAAAAATAACGTCACGGCGCTGGTGGATACCGACGATGTCCACTGCCTTATGGTTGGCGCCTCCGGCGTAGGCAAGACAGCATTCTTTTTATACCCCAATCTGGAATATGCCTGTGCTTCCGGTATGAGCTTTCTGACCACCGACACTAAGGGTGACCTCTACCGTAACTACGGCACTATCGCTCGTGATCACTACGGTTACCATGTGGCGGTCATTGACCTCAGAAATCCCACCCGCTCGGATGGCAACAATATGCTTCATCTGGTCAACACCTATATGGACCAATACCTTGTCGATGAAAATAACCTTGTGGCAAAGGCAAAGGCTGAGAAATACGCCAAGCTCATCTCCAAAACCATCATCAATGCCAGCAGCGAGAATTACGGACAAAATCAGTTTTTCTACGATGCAGCGGAAGGGCTTCTGGCCTCGGTGATTCTGCTGATTGCCGAGTATATGCCGCCGACCGAAATAGATGGGAAAAAGGTGGACTGCCGCCATATCATCAGCGTATTCAAATTGGTGCAGGACTTGCTGGCGCCCAGCAAGGTAAAAGGTAAAAGCCAGTTCCAGCTCCTCATGGATAAGCTGCCGTCCGACCACAAGGCCCGCTGGTTTGCGGGAGCCGCCCTCAACTCTGCGGAGCAGGCCATGGCATCCGTGCTTTCCACTGTGCTCTCCCGGCTCAACGCCTTTTTGGATAGCGAGATGGAGCAGATTTTGTGTTTTGACACTGCGCTCGATGCAGAAAAGTTCTGTAAGGAAAAATCCGCACTGTTTGTTGTACTGCCAGAAGAAGATACGACGAAATATTTCATGGTGTCGCTGCTCATCCAGCAGCTCTACCGGGAGATTCTCTCGGTGGCCGATGAGATGGGAGGAAAGCTCAAAAATCGTGTGGTGTTCTTCATGGATGAGATCGGGACCATTCCGCCCATCCAGTCGCTGGAACTCATGTTCAGCGCCTCTCGCTCTCGCTCGTTGCTTCTGGTACCCGTGGTGCAGAGCATATCGGGCCAGTTAGTAAAGAACTACGGCAAGGAAGGGTCTGAAATAATTATAGATAACTGCCAGGACGTCATCTTCGGCGGGTTTGCCCCAAACAGCCAGACGGCCGAGGTACTGAGTAAGGCGCTGGGCAGCCGCACCGTCATGAGCGGCAGCGTAAGCCGTGGCAAGAACGATCCCAGCCAGTCCCTGCAGATGATGGAGCGCCCTCTCATGACGCCGGATGAACTCAAATCCATTCCCAAGGGCAACTTTGTCGTCATGAAAACCGGCACCCATCCCATGCGGACAAAGCTGCGGCTGTTCCTTGATTGGGGCATCCGTTTCGGAGAGCCTTATACCGTGGAGGAAAAGGCACACCGAAAAGTGGTCTATGCCGATAAGCAGACGCTGGAGGAAAACATCGTCCGCAAGCACATGGCCTGCATGATGGTGGATGAAGAAACCGGGGAGATATTGGAGCCAACCACCGGAACAGGAACCCTTCATACCCCGGTAGCAGAACCATCTGAAAACACCGTGCGCCGCCGCTCCATCCTCAAAACGTAAAGGAGGTTCCCATGAGTTACTTCAACCACATTTATACCGCCTCGCCTGATGAGCTTCCCCATCGGGCGAGGACTGTTTATATATATCTTTGTGACCGGGCAGGCAAAGGGTCTGACTGCTGGCCCGCGGTAAAAACGATTGCCTCCGACTTGCAGCTCTCCCGCAGCACCGTCAAGCGTGCCCTGCATGATCTGGTGGGGGCTGGACTCATTGAAAAGGAACCACGCTATCGGGAAAATGGGAGCAATACCAGCAACAGGCTCATTTTAAGAAAATAGCAGGCTGTGGCAAAGTGAAAAGACGGATTCCCCGCCAAGGGGATATTCCGTTTTTGAGCTGAACCCAGGTGCGGTTCACTGTGAACCCACCGGAACCTCTCACTCTAAGAATATTTATTACAGAAAAAGAACAAACTTAATGTAGGGTTATAGCATATATAAAAATATGCTAATGTCTGCTATCAAAGAAAACAACATCGGAGTAATATAATAACATATATTCTTGTATCGTATTACCCACGGTCGGAGGTGAGAAGATGGATCGAAAGGCACTTGGTATGCGATTGGCCGCCGCGAGAAAAGAGTCCGATTATACCTCGGAAAGACTGGCTCAGGAGTGCGATATCAGCGCCGTATATATCAGGCAGATTGAGACTGGAAAATATCAGCCCAGCATTTCAACACTGATTAAATTCGGGAATGTCCTTCACCGTTCCCTTGATTACTTTGTGCAGGACAGCATAGAGTGGAATGAGCTGAATACACTGACTGGAATTGCTGAAAAGTGTAAGCACTTAAATCCTGAACAGATCAAAATGGTGGAGCGGATGATAGACGCAATGTATGAGCCTGAAAAGAAATCCTGACAAGGTAGAAAAAGAATCTCAGTGATGAGGTTCTTTTTTTTCTGTTCGATGAAGTGTCGGTTCTTTCCCCTTGCTATTCATAGGGTTATAGACTATATTTGTATATGCTATATACCTACAAAAAAGCAAGGAGAAGATTATCATGACAACAAAAGAAAAAGCCAAGCTGATTAAACAGGCAGGAAAGCTCTATACCCTGGGATTGACCGTGGAAAAGCGCAGAGAAAAGCTGCGGCGGTTGGCAGAGAGAAACATACCCTACGATTCGCCGCAGATGAAAGCAGCTCTGGAGGAATTTCAGGTGGCAGATCAAGAATGGAAGCAGTTAGAACAGGAGCATTTAAAATATAGATCACAGTTTTAGGAAAAAGGATGATGATCAAGTAGTACATTCGCCACCCAGAGGAGGTAAAAGGGACAAAGGCAATAGCAGCTTGAACAAAGTAAAAGCCTATGTCTATAGACACAGAGCAGCTATATGCGCTCCGACAAAACTTGCTCAAAGACAGTGCCGCGATAATTGCGTTTTGCTGCGCCTATCCCGAAGCGAAATTGCTGGACAGATAGTGAGGACTCAAGGTTTATAAAAAATAACCAAATTTCAAATTATCATTGACAATTGAGTATTGACTCAATTATAATAAGAATATAGTTGAGTCAATACTCAATTAAGATTTCGAAGGGAGGGTTATTTATGTCTGTCAGAAGCGATGTTTGCGATTGTGATGTTATACATGAAGAAATCGTAAACGCAGTTAAAATAAAAATGCTTTCAGATGACACTTTTAATACTTTGACAAAATTTTTGAAAGTCGTGGGGGATAGCACAAGGGTTAGAATTTTATGGGCATTAGATGCCAATGAAATGTGTGTCTGTGACTTAGCTGTTTTGCTTGGCATGACAAAATCTGCTATATCACATCAGCTACGCACATTGAGAAGAGCAAATCTTGTAAAATTCAGGAAAGACGGCAAGATTGCTTATTATTCTCTCACAGATGATCATGTGAAAATCGTTTTGGAACAAAGCATTAGCCATGTAACAGAATAAAATTTAATTATAGGAGGAAAACTACGATGAAAAAGTCATTCAGATTGGAAGGATTGGACTGTGCGAACTGCGCGGCGAAAATTGAAAAGGAAATCAAGGCGCTGGACGGTGTAACTGACGTAACTGTAAACGCCATGACGACTAAGATGGTACTTGTGGCGGACGATGGGAAAATGGATGAAATTATTAAGACCGCCGAAAAAATTGTCAAGAAACATGAACCTCATATTGTAATGAAAAAGGCGTAGCGCTCACGAATTCCGGCTTTTGGCGCAACACCACGAAACGTTATGCCAAAAGCAATGGAATTTTAGAAAATTATTTTTTTGTGGCAACAGTTGAGTGTTCGCTCAATAATGTTGTCCCTTTATATTAAGAAGGAGAAAGGAGTTCATCATGAATAAGAAACTTGTAAAAATTATCATAGCCGCAGTCATTTTTGTGATCGGGATGCTGATTAAAACAGACATCGTTTGGCTCAATCCCGCTATCTTTATTGTCAGCTACATTGTGGCCGGTATTGATGTAGTTATAAAAGCTATCAAGAATATCCTTCAAGGTCAGGTTTTTCAGGAAAGCCTTTTGATGACCGTAGCGACTGTTGGTGCGCTTATCATTGGGGAATATCCCGAAGCAGTTGCCGTTATGTTGTTTTATCAGGTTGGCGAATATTTTCAAAGCTATGCCGTTGCGAAATCCCGGAAGTCTATCGCAAGCCTAATGGATATACGCCCCGATTACGCGAATATAAAAAAGGGCGATGAATTGGTCAAGACAGACCCGGACGAGGTGGTGATTGGCGATATTATCGTTGTCCGCGCGGGTGAAAGAATCCCGTTAGATGGCAAAGTGCTGGACGGCAATTCAATGATCGATACGTCCGCTTTGACCGGAGAATCTGTTCCGCGCGAAGCCGGTGTTGGCTCGGAGGTTTTAAGCGGCTGTATCAATGTAAACGGCGTTCTGACGATTGAGGTCACAAAAGAATTTGGTGAATCGACCGTTAGTAAAATACTCGACCTTGTTGAAAACGCCAGCAGCAAAAAGGCCAACACTGAGAACTTCATTACAAAGTTTGCGAGGGTTTATACCCCAATAGTTATGGCTGCCGCGCTGCTGATTGCGATCATACCGCCGTTGGTTATGGCCGACGCTACCTTTGACGTCTGGATATACAGGGCATTGACATTCTTGGTTGTTTCCTGCCCGTGTGCGTTGGTTGTTTCCATACCGTTAAGCTTCTTTGGCGGTATTGGCGGCGCTTCAAGGCGCGGTATCCTCGTAAAAGGCAGCAACTATTTGGAAGCATTGGCGCAGACCGAAATCGTTGTGTTTGACAAGACAGGAACCTTGACAAAAGGAGTGTTCAAGGTCCAAAAGATAAGCGCTGTCGGTATTTCCGAAGAAGACCTGTTGGAACTTACCGCATATGTTGAGAGTTATTCCAATCACCCCATTTCGATCTCTCTAAAAACGGCTTATGGAAAAGATATTGACAATGAAAAAATTACTGACGTTGAGGAAATCGCAGGCCACGGCGTCAGCGCGACAGTTCATGGCCGTAAAGTTTTTGCCGGTAACGTAAAGTTAATGAAAAAAATCGGTGTTGAATCTTCGCGGGATGAAATTATAGGAACAGCCGTACACGTCGCCGTTGATGGCCAATATGCCGGATATATCGTGATCGCCGATGAAGTTAAGGAAGATGCGGCAGAAGCAATCAGGCTGCTTAAAAAAGCGAATATCCATCAGATTGTAATGCTGACGGGCGATGCGAAAACCGTGGGCGAGAAGGTTGGAAAAGAATTAGGGCTGGACAAAGTTTACACAGAACTACTTCCCGGCGATAAAGTGGAAAAAGTGGAGGAACTGCTGGTGCAGGCGAAAAAATCAGCAAATGGAAAGCTGGCCTTTGTAGGCGACGGCATCAACGACGCGCCTGTTTTAGCCCGTGCCGACATCGGCATTGCGATGGGCGGATTGGGTTCCGATGCGGCCATCGAAGCCGCTGATGTCGTAATTATGACCGACGAGCCGTCTAAGCTGGCAACAGCAATGAAGATATCTCAGAAGACATTAAGAATCGCGAAGCAGAACATTTGGCTTGCCTTGTCGATAAAGGCCATTGTGCTTGTACTCAGCGCATTCGGCGTCGCTACCATGTGGGAAGCCGTGTTTGCGGATGTTGGCGTGACGGTCATTGCTGTGTTGAATTCCTTCCGTGCGTTGAATACAAAGAAATTATAATCAGGACGAAAGACTGTTAAATGGGGGGCGAGGACAAAGCAAAACGGTTCGCTGTCACGCTGGACTGCAGACAACAACATACTTTCGCAGCATCCGGCGGGTATTCGAGCAGATGGTAGTGCGCTTGCAGGTGTTTCAGACGCTGACCGTCGAACATCAGTACCTGGCGATATTACTCCGATAACAAGACCCTGGTCGGCTGGTGGAACATCGGCAGCGAAACGAAAAAAAACGCTATTACTTCGACGTGACGCCCTCATGGTTTCGAACAAATGGCTCCAGATCCACGGCAAGTGATATTACTTCTACTCTGACGGCTCCCTCGCAGTCAGCACTAAAATCAACGGTTATGAGGTGGATGAAAAAGGCGTGAGGAAAACAAAGTAAGAACAACAAAGTAAGAACAACAAATTAATAAAGCCAAGGGCAAACCCGCTGAAAAGCGAGGACGCAAAGCCGAGGGTCTAAGGTGTCTTATGACACTATGATAGTCTGGCTGCTAAAGGTAAAGCAAAGCCTGCCCTTTTACATCAAGGGCAGGCTTTTGCAGCTTTTAACGGATATTTCAGGTATCAGGATACCGGCTTTCGCTATGGGCTATGGCGAAAGAGGTATTCCTATGAATATATTGCGTTTTCATCCCTTTTCGAGGTGTAGATAGAGACGGAGCAATCTGTACATACCGTCCTTTGCACTTACAACTTCATATCATAAATCTAAAAAAGTCAGTATTTTGCCATGGGCGAAGTGCTGGCTTATTTTTTTCGACAAAAAAACTGTTAATTTTCCATTTTGCCCCAATTTTAGGACTTGACAACTGTCGGTCTGTCGAACCTTGCTGCCGATCTCCTCCGCTTCTGACATTTTGACTCACCATCAAAATTTCAGAAAACGGAGGACAAGCCATATGGCAGAAAAGAAAGAGTATAGAATTAAAGTGCAGGGGCAGCTCGTCCCGGTCACCGAGGAAATCTATCTGACCTATTACCGCATGAATCGCCGCGAGCGTCATCTGGAGGAAAAGGATCAGGCACACGGCGTATTTTCCTATAATGCCTTGGATACGGAGGAAACCAATGGCGAGGGTGCAATCCCCGACCTTGTTTCTCCCCGTGTGGAGGATCTGATTATGGACAAGCTCATAGCGGAAAAACTCCATCAGTGCCTCTCTCAACTTGCTAAAGAGGAACAGGAGCTGATTTTTACTCTGTTTTTTCAGAATAAAAGTGAGCATCAACTGGCGGCGGAAACTGGAATTCCACGCATGACACTCCATGACCGAAAGGTTAAAATTCTGCGTACTTTAAAAAAACTTATGGAAAAGTAAAAATTTTTCCGTCCAACCCCCTCACGAAACCGGATTAGTAGTGAGGGGGTTTTTCTCATTCCCCCAACCGTACTTTGAAAATTTCATATCCGATGACCTGAATACATTAGCTGACGGACCCCGAAAGGGAAAAGCGACCCCGGAGGATGCGCCAAGACCACCTGTAGGCAGGCAGTAAGAAAAGCGAAATCACTATCTTTTTATCCGCTCGTTTCTTCCTGCTCCTATCAAAGACGGCCAAAAAAGGTGCAAAGCGGTACCCATCCGACCAGAAAACAGGCTGTGGCAGCCTGTCTCGCAATGATCCCGTCAGCCTATATTGATACTTCTGTCCAGTCACAGCCCCCCCTGACCGGGGGATCACGCAATGAGGGCAGCCGGCAGAGATCCTGGCGGGGGTGAAATTCCCATGATGCGGTGAAGCCAGCCGCAGTTCAGGCCATCGCCTTTGTTGTGCAAAGCACCATATGCTCTGCACAGAGTGCTTGGGGAGTAGTGTCGAATTAAGCACCGTTATTACAGAAAAAAGACTTAATGTCAGAAGCGATGGGGATCGCTCTGCCTTTATAGCAGGGCGGTCCCTATATTTGTGCCATTAAGAAAAAACAAAGGAAGTCAAAACCAAGGAGGTGCGAAATTTGAACACGATAAAGCAAGACATCACTCGCGGCGATATTTTCTATGCCGACTTAAGCCCCGTTGTGGGCTGCGAACAAGGGGGCGTCCGTCCCGTACTTATCCTGCAAAACGACATCGGAAACCGCCACAGCCCCACCACCATCGTCTGTGCCATTACTGGCAAGCCGAAAAAGCCTCTGCCCACCCATGCGGCCATTGCCGGAGCGGGCAGACTGTCCAGAGAGTCATTTGCACTTCTGGAGCAGATACGCACCATCGACCGGATACGGCTCCGAGAATGGGTTGGCAGGCTGGGGCAACAGGAGATGAAAGAAATCAATCAGGCACTTATTATCAGCGTTGGACTGGCTCCGGCGCTTTTTTTATTTGGGAGGGAAACGCCATGACAAACACCCAGGTAACCGATAACCTCATGTTCGTTGCCGCACTGCAGCAGCTCGCATGCCTTGCGGCCGCCAAAGGCATGACGGACAAGGAGCTTGAACAGGTCAAAAAGGACTTGGAACGCAGGCTGCGGCCCACGATTATCGCCTCCTGCTGACCCCCGGATTTGTTTCTGAAAGTTTTCAATTATTCAGTAGCTATGTGCCCAAGAGGTGTGGTAGTGTATGTCGTTGAAAGGAGGGAAAAAAGATGTATCAACCTAATTCAACATCGGCAGAACCGCCGAAAATCACAGTCATATCAGCGAGAAAGCCAGAAATTGCAAAGCTCCGCGTGGCGGCATACGCCCGTGTGAGCAGCGACTCGGATGACCAGCAGAACTCCTACATCGCACAGGTGGATTACTACACCAGGCACATTGCCGCCCAAGAGGGCTGGGAGATGGCGGACATTTATGCCGACGAGGGCATTTCTGGCCTCGTGGCAAGCAAGCGGGATGATTTTAACCGCATGATACAGGATTGCAGGGACGGAAAAATCGACCGCGTCCTCGTCAAATCCATATCCCGCTTTGCGAGAAACACCAAGGAATATATCCAGTATGTGAGGGAACTCCTCCGGCTGGGCGTCTCCATCCACTTTGAGAAAGAGAACATCGACACCGGCAAGATGACGTCGGAGCAGATCGCCACCATCTACGGCGCCTTCTCACAGATGGAATCGCAAAACCACTCAAGCAATATGCGGATCAGCGTCCGCATCCGAATGGAAAAGGGCGACTACCTTTCGCCAGCGACGCCCTATGGCTACAGGCTGGAGGAACGCACCCTGGCGGTCATCCCCGAACAGGCCGAGGTGGTGCGCCGTATTTTCGCCGCCTACCTGAGCGGTCAGGGTAAGGATGACATCGCAGACGAGCTGAATCGGATGGGCATCCCCCGCACAAAAGACCGAAAGGTGTGGTATTCAACCACGATAGGATATATCCTCACCAACATCTCCTACACCGGGGATATGGTCTGGCAAAAGAGCTACTCCACCAACGACATCCCATTCCGTCAGGTGCGGAATAAAGGAGAAAAGCCCAAATACTTTGTGGAAAACTGCCATGAGCCAATTGTCTCCAAGGACGAATTCCAGCGGGTGCAGGCTCTCATGGAAAGCCGTCAGAAGCAGATAGCCGGAACGGTTTCCTCCACACTGCTGGCAAAGAAAATCCGCTGCGGAAACTGCGGAACCCTGTTCCGAAGAAAAATCGTCAATGAAAAGGTCTACTGGACTTGCCGGAGGCATGACAGCCACAAAGACCTTTGCCCCACCTCGCAGATACCGGAGGAACAGATTATTACAGCAATCCTCCGAATGTACCACAAGCTGAAAAGGCACCGTGAGCAAATCCTATCACCCATCTTAAACCAGCTCACCGAGCTTCGGGAAAAGGAACTCCGCTCCAACCGCAAGATAAACGACATTGACAAAGAAATAGCGCAGCTCACCGAGCAGAATCTGGTTCTTGTTCGACTCAAGTCGAAGGGATACGTAGATTCTGCTCTTTATTTATCCCAAACAGGAGAAATCGACTTCAAGCTCCGGGAACTGCGCCGTCTGCGCCGCCGCATCATGGAATCCACCGGCGAGGACAGGCAGATCAAAGCCACCGAAGCGATGCTGGATTATCTGGAGGCAAGCCCCGAATGCTTGGAGGAACTCACCGAGGAACTGTTTGAAACGCTGGTGGAGAACATCACCATCTCCTCGGAAACCGAGATGAACATCAACCTTTATAACGGCCTCACGCTGAAAGAAACCATGGAAAGGACGGTGCGGTAATATGGCATGGCAGAGAAAAATCCCATTCGGATATACGATGAAAAACGGCGAGATACAGTGCTGCCTCACAGAGTCGGCAGTCGTCAAAGAGATTTTCAGACATTACTCAGAGGGCATGGCCTACAGTAAAATTGCTGATGAGATGATGCTTCGGGGCATCCCCTACCACAAGCATACCAGCCAGTGGAACAAGCACATGGTCAAGCGAATCCTTGAAAATGAGCGCTATCTCGGAGAAAAGGAGTATCCGCCGATCATCGAACCGGCAATCTTTATGAAAATCCAGCTCATCAAGGGAGATAAAAACACTTATACGCCCTGCCCGGATTACATCAAGCCCATCCGTGAAAAGGCGGTCTGCGGCGTGTGCGGCGGGAGGATGCTCCGCGATACAAGGGCGTCGAAGAAAGTCCGCTGGTACTGCGAAAAGGAAGGCTGTACCAACCGCCGCTACATAGAGGACGAGGATACCCGCGCCGCCCTGAAAGAACGGCTGGATGCACTGGCGCAGAACCCCGACCTCTTAGACTGGCCCCTTCCACAGCACGATGGAGAGCTGACGCTGGATGCGGCTCGTATCCAGAACGAGGTGATCCGTGAACTGAACAAAGCGGAGCCGGGCACAGAATATACCAAAATGCTGATACTGGCCTGTGCCGCCGAAAAATACAGCGGACTGCCCGATTATACCCCCTACCATCAGATGCAAAGACTGAAGGAGCAAATCACAAGCCAGCCGATGGATGATGACTTTCGCAATAGGATTTTCAAAACTGCGGTGCGGGAAATCCAGTTTACTGAGGTTGGCTTGAGACTGCAGCTCATCAACGGAAAAGCCCTTGAACCGGCTGGAAAGGAGATTGGAAAATGCCTGCGACAGCAATCAGGACGGTAACGGTTATCCCTGCCGATCCGATATATGCCCAAAAAGATATCCGAAAAAAGAGTCTGCGTGTGGCGCCCTACTGCCGCGTTTCCACCAGCTCCGAGGAACAGCTCGACAGCTATCAGGCGCAGATTGAATACTATACCGAAAAAATCGCCGCCCAGCCCGAATGGACCATGGTGGATATGTTCGCGGACGAGGGCAAAACCGCCACCTCCACCAAAAAGCGCAAGGACTTCCTGCGGATGATCAAAGCCTGTGAAAAAGGCAAGGTGGATCTTGTCATCACCAAATCGGTCTCCCGGTTCTGCCGGAACACGCTGGACGGCCTCGATTATGTCCGCAAACTCAAGCGAATGGGTGTAGGGGTTTTCTTTGAAAAGGAAAATGTCAACACCCTTTACATGGACAACGAGATGATCCTCACCTTCATGATGAGTCAGGCACAAGCCGAGAGCGAATCCATGAGCGGCAACATCCGCTGGGGACACCGCAAGAATTTCAAGGACGGCAAGGTTTACTACCACTACGCAGGCTTCCTCGGTTACCGCAAGGGCGAGAACGATCTGCCGGAAATCGACCCGGAGGAAGCGGAAATCGTCCGCAGGATTTTCTCCCGGTATCTGGTCGGGCACAGCGTAGCCAAAATCATCGCTGGCCTTGAGGCAGACGGCATCAAAACGGTGCGGGGCCATAAAAAATGGAATGACGCTGTCATCCGCGGTATGCTCAAAAACGAAAAATACATCGGGGATGCCCTGCTCCAAAAGACCTACATCGCAGACCTGTTCACCCGCCAGTCCAAAAAGAACAATGGCGAGCTCCCCCAATACTACGTTCATGACTGCCACCCCGCCATCATCGACAAACTGACCTTTCAGCGGGTGCAGGAGGAAATGGCCCGGCGATCCAGTCTGAGAAAAGTCAGCGCCACCGCTAAAACCGAGCTTGCCAAATACAGCGGCAAGTATGTGCTGACCGAGCTTTTATCCTGCGGAAACTGCGGGAGCCCCTACCGTCGGGTTACTTGGAGTAGGCCGGAGGGAAAGAAAATTGTCTGGCGGTGCATCAACCGCCTGGAAAACGGCAAAAAGTTCTGCAAGGATGCCGCCACGCTGGAGGAAAGCCGTATCCATGCCGCCGTGGTCTCCGCCATGAACGAGATGTTCAGCCTAAAGACCATGAAAGCACTGCTGCAGGACAGCATCCTGTCCGCCCTCTCTGAAAAGGGCGGGGAAACCAGTATCGCAGCCATCGACAGCAGACTGTCGGAGCTGCGGAATCAGCAGTACGAGCTCCTCCAGCTCGCCGCATCCGTGGGAGTAAACTCCACCCAATACGATGAGGAACTGAATAAAATCAGCATGGAGTTTTCCGCACTGATCGCAAAGCGGAACGAGCTGGAAAAAAATCAGCAGGACATTGCACAGGCGGACAAGCGTGCGGAACAGATAGCCGCAGGGCTGGACACGGTGGATACAGGCATCACCGGATTTGACGAGGTGGCGGTGCGGCAGCTTATCAGCGCCGTCAGGGTACTGAGCGAAGAAAAACTGCTCATCCGTTTCAAGGATGGAACGGAAATCGAGCAGATCATATAGCGGAGGAATCAAAGATGATTTATATCACAGGAGATACCCATGGCAATTTCCGCAGATTTGAAGAAGAATACTTCCCCGCAGGGCAGAGCCTGTGCCGGGAGGATTACGTCATCGTCTGCGGCGATTTTGGAATATGGGATGAAACGCCCCAATCGAACCAAGGGCTGGACTGGCTGAACGATCAGCCGTTCACCACCCTGTTTATAGATGGAAACCACGAAAACTTTGACCTGTTAAACCGCTTCCCTGCCATGCAGTGGAACGGAGGCAGTGTCCATCAGGTGCGGGAGCATATCCTGCACCTGATGCGCGGGCAGGTCTTTTACATTGGCGGGATGACCTTTTTTACGATGGGCGGCGCAGCCTCCCATGACATCAGCGCGGGTATACTGGAGCCGGACGCGCCCGACTTTCTGTATCGAAAGCGGGTGCTGGATCGGCAGAGGGCCCTGTACCGCATCAACCATATTTCGTGGTGGAAAGAGGAACTGCCCTGCGATGAGGAATATGAAACGGCCCTGAAGAATCTGGAGAATGCCGGATGGCGTGTGGACTGCATCCTGACCCACTGCGCCCCCGACAGCATTGCGGCACAGGTCTGCCGGCTCTACAAGCCGGATCGTCTGTCCGGCTTTTTGGAAACGGTCAAAAGCCGGTGCAGCTTTGATTACTGGTTTTTCGGACACTTCCATGACAACCGCATCATTGAGGAACGGTTTATTCTGCAATGGGAGCAAATGGTAGAAATACGATTATAAAAACTTTTGGAGGTAAGGACTATGACAAAGGAAGAAGCGATAGCAAAGGCTGCAAGCCGGTGGTACGAGGGAAAATCCCCCCAGGAAATTGTGGAGTTTCAGTTATATGAGGATCGGCTGTGCATGCCCCTGCAGCTTTATCAGGAAGCGGTGGAGAAAGTGTTGGGTCGGCCCGTATACACCATTGAGTACGGAATGCCTGAAAGACTGATAGCCGAGTACGAGGCCATCAAATCTGCGGATGGCTATCAATTACAACAAGGCCCTGAGATGGCCTGATAGGAGGAATAAAGATGTTTATGGACCACAAACAGGTGCAACGGATTAAGGAGCAATACCCGAAAGGGACCCGCATCCGTCTGATTGGAATGGATGACCCTTATGCCCCCATTGCACCCGGTACGGAGGGTACGGTGAATGTTGTAGATGACATTGGTACGCTCCACTGCACCTTTGACAATGGGCGTACCCTCGGCGTCATCCCCAGTGAGGACAGTTTTTCCGTTATCTCACGCCCGGAACAAACCGATCTGTTGGAAAACCAAACCGAGCAATTCGGCATGAAAATGGAATGAAAGGTGGGTTGAAATATGGGTAATAAAGATTTGCGGACAGTTTATATAGAACAGTTAAACTATCTGCTTCCAACGGTGGACTTCCCGAAGTTGGATAAATCCTGCAATTCGGAAGATGACAGCTATGCCAAAGAGATACTGAAACGGATGCATGACATTTGCGTTGATGTTTACGGCACAGACCATTTCGACGACTCCACTTATGAATTTATTGAGTTTCCCGCTGTCATCCGGGGACGCAACACCGGCCATATCGGGCTGGGCATCATCACGCTTGATCTGGAGTCCTCCGGCGAGCATTGGGGAACCTTCTTTTTAACGCCAAAGGGCGTCATCGAACAAGGCGGCGAGAACATAAAGCCCGACCAATCCAAGTACCTGTCAACTGTATATATCCCTTACGACTACTGGTACACCGTTTCTGTCGAGCGGGATCACCATGTGGATTTCGACAATGCGCCGAAGAAAGCAGTGGCTCTTCTGAACCACTGCTCTTCGGATCAACCGGAAATGGAAAGGGACCCCCAGCAGGAAGGCGACTCCAATCCTGACCAGCAAAACGGTCCGGTCATGAGTTAACATTGTACTTTGAAATGAATGGAGGAACGATATGAAGCGGATTACAACTAACGAGCTTCGAGCCATGGCAGGCCGTGAAGGGCTTATTATACAAGGCTGCGGCGGTGACCTCACGGAATGGGTAAACGGCATCAATAATCTGCTAACACAAGAGGGCATCCTGCAAAACGGCAATGTTTTCAAAGATGTGTCCGTCTTTGAGCATGACGGCTGCACCAATTTGCTGTTTTCTATGGAAAATGTGGATCTGAACATAGGAAAGCTCGCCATGTGGCGGTTGCAGAGCCATGAAACCTTTGGCGGCACTTGGCTGAGTGATTACCTCCCTAACCGGCTGGGTGTCGACATGGATCAACCGACTGCCCAAAAGGAAAAGCCCGACTGCGCCCTCATCGGGCAGGACGGTAACATTTTCAATCTGATGGGGATCGCGTCCCGCACACTGAAAGAGAACGGACTTGGAGAACAGGCAAAAGAAATGCGGGAGCGGATCACCGCCAGCGGCAGCTATGATAAGGCACTCTGCATCATCGAAGAATATGTCAACATCACCTCTGCCGAAGATGCCCAGGAGCAGGACTGCGGCTTTGAAATGGGACAAAGCTACTGATAACCCTTAGACTCTCACCGGCAGAGCCGACTCTACCGGGTACATAAAAAAACAGGCTCACACTGAGCCGGAAAGGAGAAGTCCATGAAAGCACTGAAAAATGACAGCTCCCTCTATGTGGAGCAGATCGTGTCCGCCATAACCCGCTCGCTACGAAAACAATGACAAACCGTCCAACCGGTCTCTGATGGAGCTTTATACTCTAATCGGCCGATGCATCTGCCGTCAGGGAGAAAAAGCCTTTGTCGCTCATTTGGCCGAAATGCTCGCCTCCCGGTTTCCATCGCTTACAGGCTTCTCCCTTCGCAATCTCCGCAGGATGCGTGACTTTTACCGCATCTATGCAAACAACCCGGCTCTCATGGAAAAAGCGCAATCTCTTGGCTGGACACAGAACGCCGTTATACTGGAGTGCTGCGAAACCGATGAGCAGCGCTCTTTTTATATTGACCTTGCGGCAGGACAGAATCTTTCCAAGCTGGCGCTTATGAAAGCCATTCAGGAAAATGCCTTTGATGCTTTATTTAATGAAGAAAGTCCTGTTGAAAATGATGAACCCAGCGTCGCCCTTGTAAGCGATATTTCCCTCAATGCGGCCGTAGACACCGCCGCATACATTGAAAAGGCGTGTGAGCCATCTGTGCCAGCGTGTGAACCACTCCGCCAAGGGGATATTGTGCCCCGCAGCACCGACAGGGTGTCCACTGCTGTCTCCGCAGAGGTTTCCATCGGTAGACAGACAAAACGCAAAGTCGATGGAGATCCGCCTCCGCTCGGTTTCATCAATCTGCATCAACCATATCCACCACCTCTTGTAATACGAACTGATAACCTGAAACTACCGCAGAAACCTCCGCCCGGCACATTGCGACCTCAAAAGAAATACATTAAACCGTATGGAAGAATGCAATTAAAATCCAGCAGCAGGTACCGCTCTCGGAAAAGATAGTGGCATAGGATAAATTTGAATACGGCCAAAGGTAGCCCGAAACCGAGTTTTTTGATATAATTGGATTTGAGAATGACGGCAGGAAAACCGCTTTTTTTATGAAAAGAGGGATCGATATGGGGGAGAATAAAAAATCTTTTTTCCATGGTTTTCACACAAAAGACATACTTTCCATCAAGTCCACGGTATCGTAGGGACAATTTAGGGAAAGCAAACTGAATACGGAAAAAGCGAGGGTGGAAGCCGATCAATACCGGTTCCCACCCTCGCTTTATATGCGTGCGTAAGGCAAACAGGTACGGAAAGTATCGCCATGCTATAAAACTCCTAAATTTGCTAAACTTCTATTAGCTTTTAGCGGCTTCTTGTGGTATCTTGTGTCACTAAGGAGGTGACCAAGATGGAAAATTCATTGGACGAGCTATACGACCAGTACAATCGCTTTGTCCCTGACACCGAAATCCAGAGGAAAATTGAAGAATGCCACCAACAGCTTATTCGAAGTTTGGAAAAGCCGGAGCGCAAACTCATCCTGCGAATCATTGACAGCAAAGACCTAATTTCCGGGTTCCGCGCCAAAGAGAGCTTTGCCTGCGGCTTCTGGCTGGCATGGCGGCTGCTCTCACAGCTACACACTTACAACAACGACCGTTCCCTTGAGGAATCCCTCAAGGAGAACGGTCGTTTTGCTATGCGGGAAGGAGATGCGACAGATGAAGCATAAATTGAGAATAGCGATTGGAGCGGTGGGGTCGGCAACAGTTTTCCTACTGGCAAGCAGTATGCCGTGCCACTTGACAGCGAAAGCCCCTGTTGCGCCCCACATTCGCCCCACCATATGCGATCTAACGCAAGAGGTCAGGGCAGTTCCCCTCCCTGAGCCGCAAACCGACTGTGCGGCGGATGTACCCGCAATCGCCGAGGATATATCCAGCGTCTCTGATACAGCCGTAGGTACTCAATGTGCCCAATGCGTACCGGAACCGGAACCCGAATCCGCCGCTGACACAGTCACCCAAGAGGTACGTCTGACTGCTCCGGCACGACAGGAACAACATCCCAAGGAGTCAACATCGGCCCCCAAAGAGTCCACTCCTCAAATGGGGGACACCCGCATGGCAGACGGAAAAAAGCAAGTGTATTTCCTTGGCTTCGGATGGATAGACGATAATGTCGGTGACGGCGGTGGCGTCATCGTGGACGGAGATGGCGACATAAACAAGATGGTGGGCAGTATGTAAGCGAAAGAGGAAAATGGCCTTGAAAAAGTTTATACAAACGGATAACCAGCCGAATCAGTGCTCCGCAGACGGTAAGCCGATAGATAAAACTTACCTCGAAGAAAATCTTCCGGCCAGTATTCAAAAGGCAATTACCGAATATCTTCAGGGAAAGAAAGACAGGGTGCCTCATCTGGACTGCCTCAGTGATGAGCTGTCCGGAGCAATCAACGCAAACCTTTGGGGCGGCTGCATCACCGAGGAACAGGCAGATTATTTAAGGAACAAGTATCTGTATGGAACTGAATAGGCGCATTTGAAAATTGAATACGGAAAAAACAAGGGTGGAAACCGACATTGGTTCCCGCCCTTGCTTTGTATGCGTGTGCGTTATTTACTTTTTCTCACGCCATTTTTGTCTACCTCGTAGCCATCTACCTCGGTGCTCTTGGCGAGAGCTCCATTTGCGTAAAAGTAATACCACTTGCCGCCGATCTCCAGCCACTTTCCGGATATCATCAGTCCCTCCTTCGTGAAGTAATACCGCTTGCTGCCAATGTCCTGCCAGTCGGTATACATCCTGTTCCCGGAGTAATAACGCCAGCTATTTCCATCTTTCACCCAGCCTGTTTTCAGCGTTCCGCTTGTCTCGAAGAAATACTTCACGCCGTCTATGGTCTGTGTGCCGGTGAGGGCTTTGCCGTCCTTGTAGTAGAGCCACTGTCCGGCATCGTTCAGCGCCCAGCCCTGTGCGGTGGCAGGATCAATGGTCAGCTTGATGTACCGGTGGAGCATGGAGGAAACCTCCGCACGAGTGGCACTGGCTTTTGGATTAAACTTGTTGCCGCTGCCGCCCATCATGATGCCTGCCTGCTGCATGGCAGTTACCGCTGTTTTGTAGGTGCTGCCGATGCCGGATGCGTCCGCATAGGCGGTGGCCTCACGGGTCACGGGCAGCTTGTAGCCGGTGGCCTTGGCGTAGTTTGCGAAGATAATCGCAATTCCTTCACGGGTGATTGCCCGGTCGGGTGCAAACTGCTTGTTTCCGATGCCCTGCACAACGCCGTTCTTATATGCCCATTCAATGTAGGGACGGAAGGCGTTGTCGGCTTTTACGTCGGTAAAGCTGTTTGTGGTATATGCGTTTACATCCACGCCTGCCAACCTTCCGAGAGCAGTTACCAGCATTCCCCGTGTCATGGCGGTGTCAGGTGCAAAAGTAGTTTTTGATGTACCGGAGAGAAGTCCTCTGCCGACTACATAGTCAATGGATTCCTTGCCCCAATGTGTGCCTATGTCGGTAAACTTGGCGCTTGGAGCCGTATAGCCCACGCCGTATACCGAGAAGTGACCGGTGGGGATCAGCAGGCTCCCGCTGTTTGCGTCATATGCGGAACCGTCAATGCGCTGTGCTTTTCCGTTTGCGTCCACATACACGCCGAACAGATAGCCGACAGCTTCATTCTTACCCGGTGTATAGGGGATGGAGAGGGTTGCCAATCCGCTGCCGAGGCTGGTGATGGTCTGTGTTTTTCCGTTTTTATCAACATAGCTGATGGTGATGCTGTACACCGGCCTGTTTCCAAGGAGAGCCTTTGCTTCCTTGGAGAGCCCTGCCGCCGGGGCGATGGTGATGCTGATATCCCCGCTACTCTGCTTCTGGATTTCCTTTAGGGCGTTCAGATCAAGACTGAGGGATACCGGTGCGCTACTGATTTCAAACTCAGTTACCCCAGCACTTACAAGACTGTTCAGGGAATTTCGGGTCAAGGTTGCCGCAAGAGAAGTCGTGCCCTTTGGCATTGTAACATTCAGTGCCACCGATATGCCGTTAGCAGTTTTGCCCTGTGCCCTTGCGTTAGCTTGCGCCTTTGCGATAGCGTCGGTGATAGCTTTGTCCGGGATGGTTGCGCTGGCTGCGCCATTTGTACCCCTTGTTGCTGTGACAGGAGCCGTCGCCATCACCGGTTGGTCGGGCTTCTTTTCCGGTATAATGGTTGCAGGAATATCCGGTGTATAAGAACCGCCTCCACCGCCACCGCCGCCGTTGTAGCTCCAGATTGCCGTAACGGTCAGAGCGGAGGACACATTGTCAAAGGCTTTATCCCATCTGATAAAAGTATAGCCGCTGCGGGTAACGGTGGGAGCTTCCGCCGCATCGCCCTCTGTGACAATCTGTGTCAGTGCGCCGCCGCCCGTGCGGGTTCCGTCGCCCAGGTTAAAGGTAACGGTATAGGTCTGCTCCACCACGGTGATGGTACCGCCGGTATGCCCTGTAATGGTGTAATTGTCTGCCGCCGTACCGCCGCTCAGCGTGATCGGATAATCCCCCAACGCATTGCCGTCGAAGGTCGGGCAAGCCAGCGTGGGTTCTGTACTCAGTGCGTCCGAAGCGGTTTCGTTGGGAGCCAAATTGCCGATGCGATAGGTCAGCGTTGGCAAGCTGCCGCCTTTTATCACCGTCTTATTGTCTGCGGTAAGCGTGATCTCCCGCTTGTCGATGGTGAAGGTGAAGGTCTCGCTGCCTGCATAATTGGGGTTACTCTCCGGCACAGAAATGGTCAAATTATATGCGCCTGCGTTTGTGGGTGCGGTGCTATTGCTGTAGCCTGCGCCGTCTATGGATTCATACAGCCATTCCAGTTGATTTACCGGAACAGAGCCGCCTGCAACGGTCACCGTGCCGCTTGGGGCATATGCCGCGCCGTCATAGGTTTTATTGGCGGTCGTGATGCCGCCAATGGTAACGGGTTGCTTTGCGGTAACCGTCACCTTGCGGCTGACGGAAAGGTCACCCGGCAGGGTCAGCCATGCAGGTGGAGTTATGTAGCTGACGGTGCCTGTAAAGGTCTGCTCGGTGCCTACAGCCGTTCTGTCCAGCGTTTGGCCGCCGCTCCAGTTGATGGCATAGGAAATGCTTTCGCCCTCTACGGTGACAGTGCCGCTTGTGGGCAGAATGGTTGTGCCCAATTCGGAAGCTGTAGCGGAGGCATCGTCATTTATAATCGCTAAGGTATCACTAAAAGTGGGATTTACCGCCATGACCGGGGTAACGGTAACGGTTATGGCGTCCTTGTCCACGCCGTTTGCATCAATATTGATATCGCCGGTAAGACTGCCTGTCACAGTATAAACAGCGCCCTTAGCGTTGTAGGGGGTGTCGGTATACCATGTGATAGGCAGGGTATCAGTACCGCCGTCGGTGGTGACGGAAACGCTTGCCGGGAGGTTTGCAAGGGCAATGACCGCATTCGCGGTTGCCGCATTCCGGGCATCATAGGCGCTCATGGTCACATTGTCCACGGTCGTGTCGATGCTCTGCACCTTGGCCTGTTCAATGTAGAAAGACACCTCGATTGGACTCAGACTTAGGGCGTAGTTGTCGCCTGCGTTCAGGGTGCCGAGGAGAATGCTGCAGGAGGTGCCCGCCTGCTCATCCACTTCCGTGCCTACCCATGCACGGGAAAGCGCGCCAGTGAAGCTGTCGCCGCCAAGCAAAGTGGGGGTGGCCGCATAGGTCAACACCGGGTCGGCCGCACCGTATTTTTTGCTCTGACCACTGTCGGGGGTGATGGTGATCGGCATAGGGGCGATGGTATAGCTGCCAAGTTCAATGGCGGTTGCTCCCGCGAGCGCCACATACTCCGTACCGCCCGAAATCTCCGCCGTGACAGCATAGGTGCCGGCGTTGGTGGGGGCAGTGGTGGATTTGGCATAGACGGTGTCACCTGTTCCCACATAATGGACGGTGACGATGCCGCCCGTTTCCACAGTCGCTGTACCGCTGCCCGAATGGGTCACAGCCCCGATACCCTGTGCAGAACCATTGTAGGCGTGGTTGAGGGTAGGCGGATCGGTATAGGTTAAATTTGCTTCTTCCAGAGTGATTTTTGTAACCGTCACGCCCGTAAGGGGGACAAAGCCCTCGTTGACACCGTTTTTATAGGCGATGCCGCCGTTGCCCTCGCTGCTGTTATACCAGTAGGCGGTAACGCCTGCAGGGGAGGTTGCGATGTTATCTGTGCTGTGTAGTGAATAAATGCGGTTGTTCGCCGTACTGTCCCAGGCAATTACGGTGCCGGTGCCGGTTGGGGCGGTGAAGCCGGCGGATCTATTTGGGAAATATAGCACACCAGTTGAGCCGATGATGTCCTTTCGGGAGGCAAACACCGTGCCTCCGCTGACTGTGACCGTGGAGCTTGCGCCGGTGGCAAGGATGGCACAGCCGCTACTGCCGCTGGCGCTGACTGTGCCGCTATCCTTAATTTCCGCGCTGCCTCCTGTATTGATGGCAACACCGTTGTTTGCCGTGGCTTCCACCTTGCCGCTGCCGCTGACTGTAACATTGACAGTGGCGGCGTTTATGGGCGTACCATACATATAAATAACAGGGTTGTCATAACCTGCGCCAGCGCCCGTCACCGTGCCGCCGCTAACGGTGACCGTTGCGCCCCCACCGGT